>ERZ501016.44-NODE-44-length-62237-cov-17.646168_pt1 | contig 62237 bp, 62 predicted proteins | sample MGYA00248889_ERZ501016 | MGnify/ENA primary metagenome ERZ501016 (study PRJEB25958, sample SAMN03398594) | human skin metagenome | study: EMG produced TPA metagenomics assembly of the Human Skin Microbiome Metagenome (human skin metagenome) data set. | reverse complement strand
CGTGGGCCTCGGGCGACGCCCCGCCGGCGCGACCCGACCGGCCTGCTGCGTCCGGCCCCACGACCGCTACCGGCCCGCCACCCGCTGCTGCACCGGTTCCGCCCGACGACGAGCCGGACGAGCCGAGCCCCGACGACGAGGACGTCGAGGACGACAGCGCGCGCCACGGCCAGGCACTCGTCGAGCGGATGCTCGGTGCGACGGTGATCCCCGAGACGTCGGGCCCCGGCGCGTAGGGTCGGCGCAATGTACGAAGGAGCGGTCCAGGACCTCATCGACGAGCTCGGTCGGCTGCCGGGCATCGGTCCGAAGAGCGCCCAGCGCATCGCGTTCCACCTCCTGCAGGCCGACGCCGCGGACGTCCAGCGCCTCTCCACCGTCCTCGTCCAGGTGAAGGAGCGCGTCACCTTCTGCGAGATCTGCGGGAACGTCGCGCAGGACAGCACCTGCCGGATGTGCGCCGACCCGCGCCGCGACGACGCGGCGATCTGCGTCGTCGAGGAGCCGAAGGACGTCGTCGCCATCGAGCGGACCCGGGAGTTCCGCGGGCGGTACCACGTGCTCGGCGGCGCGATCAATCCCATGGAGGGCGTCGGGCCCGACGAGCTGCGCATCCGCGAGCTCATGCGCCGCCTCGCCTCGGGCGTCGTCACCGAGGTCATCATCGCGACCAACCCCAACCTCGAGGGCGAGGCGACCGCCGCCTACCTCTCCCGTGCCCTGAAGGACATGGGGTTGCGGATCAGCCGGCTCGCCTCGGGCCTGCCCGTCGGCGGTGACCTCGACTACGCCGACGAGGTGACGCTCGGCCGGGCGTTCGAAGGAAGGACGGTGCTCAGTGGCAGCTGACGACCCCACCCACGAGGCCGACGAGCTGCGCCTCCTCGCCGACGACTGCGCCCGCGAGGCGCGGCTCTTCCTCGAGACCGCCCGCGGTCTGGCGACCGGACAGGCTCCCGACGCGGCCCTCCCGCTGGCCCTCCTCGCGCTCTCCCAGGTCCTGACGATGGGCGCGCGGCTCGGTGCCATGCAGGACGTCGTCCCGACGCTCCGGTTCGAGCCCGACCCCGGGGCGGAGCCGAGCACCGAGGCCCTCCGCCGGGGGATCGCCAACCTCTTCGCGGGCCTCGACGACTACGTGGACCTCGTCGACCCGGTGACCTCCCGCGAGCTGACCGAGGGGTCGGTCTCGGACGACATCGCCCACGTCGCCGCGGCCCTGGCCCACGGCCTGGTCCACCACGACGCCGGGCGGCCCACCGAGGCACTGTGGTGGTGGCAGTTCTCCTACCTCTCCGACTGGGGCGAGCGGGCGGCCAGCGGGCTGCGGGTCGTCCTCGGGCTGCTGTCCCACGTCCGCCTCGACGCCGACGACGAGACGGTCGCCGACGCGGAGTTCGACGCTCTCCACCCCTGACCGGCCGGATGCCCACGCCGTCGTCGGGCACCCTCGCTACGCTGGGCGGGCCCGAGGTCGCACGCCGCGACCGCCGCCACGACCACAGGGAGAGAGCCCCGGTGAGCCTCGTCGTCCAGAAGTACGGCGGGTCCTCCCTCGCCGACGCCGACAGCATCAAGCGCGTCGCCCGGAGGATCGTCGAGACGAAGAAGGCGGGTCACGACGTCTGCGTCGTCGTCTCCGCGATGGGGGACACCACCGACGAGCTGCTCGACCTCGCCGAGCAGGTCAGCCCCATCCCGCCGCCGCGCGAGATGGACATGCTCCTCACGGCGGGCGAACGCATCTCGATGGCCCTCGTCGCGATGGCGATCGCCAACCTCGGGACGACGGTCCGCTCGTTCACCGGCAGCCAGGCGGGCGTCATCACGGACACCTCGCACGGCAAGGCCAAGATCATCGACGTCACCCCCGGCCGCATCACGAGCGCGCTCGACGAGGGGCACGTCGTCATCGTCGCCGGCTTCCAGGGGGTGAGCCAGACGACGAAGGAGATCACCACGCTCGGTCGTGGCGGCTCCGACACCACGGCCGTCGCCCTCGCCGCCGCGCTCGAGGCCGACGTGTGCGAGATCTACACCGACGTCGACGGCATCTTCACGGCGGACCCGCGAATCGTGCCGACCGCCCGCAAGATCGACCGCATCTCCCACGAGGAGATGCTCGAGATGGCCGCGAGCGGCGCGAAGATCCTCCACCTGCGGTGCGTCGAGTACGCCCGCCGCTACGACATGCCGATCCACGTCCGATCCTCCTTCTCGCACAAGGAGGGCACGTGGGTCGTGCCGACCACCGACCACCCCGCCGGGGCCGCCGGCGACAGCGAAGGAGAGCCCGTGGAAGAGCCGATCATCGCCGGGGTCGCGCACGACCGGAGCGAGGCCAAGATCACCGTCGTCGGCGTGCCGGACAACCCCGGCCGCGCGGCGCAGATCTTCAAGGTCGTCGCCGACGCCGAGATCAACATCGACATGATCGTGCAGAACGTGTCGGCGACCGAGACGGGTCTGACGGACATCTCGTTCACCCTGCCGAAGACCGACGGCCAGACCGCGGTGCGCGAGCTCAGCGCCGTGCAGCAGGAGATCGGCTTCGGCTCGGTCCAGTACGACGACCAGATCGGCAAGCTCAGCCTCGTCGGTGCCGGCATGCGGACCAACCCGGGCGTCTCCGCGACGTTCTTCCGCGCCCTGGCCGACGCCGGGGTCAACATCGACATGATCTCCACCTCCGAGATCCGGATCTCCGTCGTCACCCGGGACGAGCAGCTCGACGAGGCCGTGCAGGCCGTCCACACGGCGTTCGGTCTCGACTCCTCCGAGGGCGAGGCTGTCGTCTACGGCGGAACCGGGCGCTGATCCCTCGTGCCGCCCAGGGGGGACCGGCCGACGCTCGCACTGGTCGGGGCCAAGGGCCGCTTCGCGCGGGCCATCCTGCAGATCCTCGCCATGCGCGAGGACCGGTGGGGTGAGATCCGCCTGCTCTGCGACGGGATGACGACGGGGACGCACACCGTCCGCGGGCGGGAGCAGCGGATCGAGACCCTGACGCCCGAGTCGCTGCGCGGGGTCGACATCGCGCTGTTCAACCTCTCCGCCGAGGCGACGACGCGCTGGGCGCAGATCGCCGTCGACGCCGGGGCGATCGTCGTGGACGCCAGCGGCGGGCACCGGCTCGAGGACGGCGTCCCGCTCGTCCTGCCCGAGGTCAATCCCGAGCGGGTCCACGACCACCCGCGCGGGATCGTCTCGATCCCCGGCCCGGTCGCACTCACCGCGATCGACACGGCGTGGGTGCTGCACCAGGGTTGGCGGCTGCGCGAGCTCGTCGTCACGGGGCTGATCGCGTCCGTCTCGCCGGGATCGGTCGGTATGGAGCGACTACGGGCCGAGCTGGACGCCGTCGCCGGACGACGGGACATCGGCCTGCAGGCCGGGGACGTCCGGCGCGCGCTGTCCGACCTGCCCGACGACTCGCCCTTCCCCGCCCCGCTCGCGCTCAACGTCGTCCCGGTGGTCGGCACGACGCGCGAGGACGGGTGGACGACGCTCGAGCGGAAGTTCGCCGACGAGCTGAGAAAGGTCCTCGACCTGCCGGACCTCGCCGTCATGGCGACGTTCGTGCAGGTGCCCGTCGTGACGAACCATTCGCTGTCGGTCCACGCGACCTTCCAGCGGCGGGTCGTCGTCGAACGGGCCCGGCAGGCCCTCGTCGAGGCCCCGGAGATCGTGGCCCTCGACGCCGACGGCGAGTACCCGACGCCGATCGACTCCGTCGGGGTCGACCCGCGGTTCGTCGGGCGCGTGCGGCAGGACCCCCAGCACCCGCACACGCTCGATCTGTTCATCTGCGCGGACTCCCTCCGGCGCGGCGCCGGCGCCCTCGTGCGCACCGCCGAGCTGCTCGTCGCCTGACCCGCTCCGGTCACCCCCGCTCGTCCGAGGGTCCGGGGGCCGTGCCGCGCCTCGCGCCCACCCCATCGACTCGTGGTCACCGGATCCGATGACCACGGGTCGACTCGCGGCGCACGAGCCGACCCGCCGTCCACCGACTCGTGACCCGTCTGTAATGCCTGTGGCTGATGTGAAATTTGTGACTCGTGAGGCATGATGGGGGACCGGTGCGTCGAAAGGGGATAGGCATGGCCGAGCAGCACGAGCGGACGGACGAGCAGTCCGAGCCGTTCTACGTCTCCGTCCCCTACGAGGACCTCCCCCTCGTCCTCGTGCGGGAGCAGCGTCAGCGCCGGTACCGCAAGCTCGCCCTGCTCGTCACGCTGCCCGCGCTCGTCCTCGGCTCCGCCACGGTCGCCGGCGCGTACCAGGCGGGCATCATCGGCACCGAGAAGGAGACCTGCGTCCCCGATCGGGTCCGGGCGCCCGAGCGAGGCTCGTTCGACCTGACCATCCTCAACGCGACCGAGACCCAGGGGCAGGCGACGACGACGGGCACCCTCCTCGCCCGCCGTGGGTTCCACGTCGTCCAGGCCGGGAACGCCCGCCAGGAGGACTACGTCAAGGGCGTCGCGACGATCTATCACGGTCCCGAGGGGCTCGACCAGGCGCTCCTGGTCCAGAAGCAGATGCCCGGCGCCGAGCTGTGGGACGACGGCCGCAGCGGCACGAGCGTCCAGGTCCTCCTCGGCTACGGCTACCGCAAGCTCGCGCCCGCGCCCCCGCCCCCGCTGCCCATGCCCGACAAGGTGCACCTCAACGTCTACAACACGACGTGGATCGACGGGCTGGGCGCGAAGGTCGGTCGGCAGCTCGAGAGCCGCGGCTTCCGCGTCGACGAGGTCGGCCCGGACCCCGAGGACAGCTTCAACCCCCACGACCGGGTCGTCATCCGGTACGGCGCTGCCGGCCTCGAGGCCGCCCAGCGGGTCGAGCAGCACTTCGCCGGCGCAACCATGAAGGAGACCGATCGCGAGGACGCCTCGGTCGACGTCGTCATCGGGAGCACCTACCGTGGGCTGCGTCCGTCCAGCCAGGTCCCGACGCCGGTGCCCCCGCCGCCCGTCATTGACCACGTCGAGAGGCCATGCACCCCGTCATGACCGTGAAGACCGTCGCCATGCTGACCGCCGGGGGCCTCGCCCCGTGCCTGTCCTCCGCGGTTGGCGGTCTGATCGAGCGGTACACGCAGGTGGCGCCCGAGGTCAGGATCATCGGCTACCGCGACGGCTACGCGGGACTGCTCACCGGTGACTCGATCGAGGTCACCGACGAGGTGCGGCGCGACGCGGCCCGGCTCCACCGCTTCGGCGGCAGCCCGCTCGGCAACTCGCGCGTCAAGCTGACCAACCGCGCCGACTGCGAGAAGCGCGGCCTCGTCCCGAAGGGTGCCGACCCGCTGCAGGTCGCGGCCGAGCAGCTGCGCCGTGACGGGGTCGACGTCCTGCACACCATCGGCGGCGACGACACGAACACGACGGCCGCCGACCTCGCGGCCTACCTCGCCGAGCACGACTACGGGCTGCAGGTCGTCGGTCTGCCGAAGACGATCGACAACGACGTCGTGCCGATCCGCCAGAGCCTCGGCGCGTGGACCGCCGCCGAGCAGGGCGCGATCTTCGCCCGGAACGTCCTCGCCGAGCACTCCAGCAACCCCCGGATGCTCATCGTCCACGAGGTCATGGGACGCAACTGCGGCTGGCTCGCGGCGCAGACGGCCCTCCGCCACCACGAGTGGGTGGGGCAGCAGGAGTTCGTCCCGGGGATCGGCAACGACCCGCGCCGGTGGGACGTCCACGCCGTGTACGTGCCGGAGCTGCACGTCGACCTCGACGCCGAGGCGGAGCGGCTGCGGGCCGTCATGGACGAGATCGGCTGCGTCAACGTCTTCCTGTCCGAGGGGGCGGGCGTCGCAGACATCGTCGAGGCGATGGAGGCCGCGGGCACCGAGGTGCCGCGGGACCCGTTCGGCCACGTCATGCTCGACAAGGTCAACCCGGGCGCGTGGTTCGGCGAGCAGTTCGCCCAGCGGGTCGGCGCGCAGAAGGTGATGGTCCAGAAGTCCGGCTACTTCAGCCGCTCGGCCGCCGCGAACGACGAGGACCTCGCCCTCATCCGGCGGTGCACGGACCTCGCCGTCGACGTCGCGCTCGAGGGCGGTTCCGGGGTCGTCGGCCAGGACGAGGAGCGCGGCGACGAGCTGCGCGCGATCGAGTTCCCCCGGATCGCCGGCGGCAAGCCGTTCGACGTCGCCGCCGACTGGTTCGTCGAGCTCCGCCACGCCATCGGCCAGGGCTGACCCCAGCACCATCCCGCCGCGCGTCAGTCGGCCGGGGCGGGGATCGTCGGCGATCCTCCGGCGACCCGGGTGACGACGATCCCGACGATCGTGCCGGCGAGCGCGATCCCCGCGAGGACGACGAGCTGGAAGACCGCGGCGTCGAGCGGGCTCGCCCCACCCATGATCGCGCCGACGAAGGCACCCGGCAGGGTGACGATGCCCGTGGCGCTCGTCTGGTCGATGCTCGGCAGGCGCATCTCGCGCAGCGCGTGACGACCGACGTCGGCGTGTGCCTGCTGCGGCGTCGCGCCGAGGGAGAGCCAGCCCTCGATCTCCGCGGCGTGGTCGCGGGAGCGAGCGAGGAAGTTCCGCCCGCTGAGGGTCGCGGCCGTCATGCAGTTGCCGATGACGATGCCGCCGACGGAGACGAGGTTGCGCACGGTCGGGTCCATCATCCGAAGACCGAAGACGAGCGCGATCGTCACGGCGGCTCCGGCGAGCACGCCGAGCAGTGCGGCCAGCCGGCCGCGGTGCAGCTCGTGGAGGCGCCGGGCCGAGGTCCACGACGCCGTGGAGACCATGAGGAGCAGGAAGAGGGCGACCGTCCACGGCACCGCGAGGATCCCCGAGAGCGCGACGGCGACGATCGCGAGCTGCGCCGTGGCGCGGAGGATCGAGACGACCGTCGGGCGGGTGAGGCCGACACCGGCCCAGCGCTGGAGCCCCACCGTGGCGACGGTGAGGACGGCGAGCCCGAGGGCGAACGGCCAGCGGTCCGCGAGCGGGGCGAGGCTTCCGGGATCTGGCACGCACCGATCCTCCCACCGTGGTTCCGGCCGCGCTCGCGGACGCCGGCGCGGGGCAGCGTTCGCGGGAGGATGGGGTCATGAGCCTGCTCGTCAGCGACCCGTCGGTGCGCTCCCGGCTGGCCGAGCGGGCGCACCTGGTCGACATGGAGGGGTACGCGATCGCCTACGCGTGCCGGGCGATGGGCGTACCCCTGCGGATGGTCAAGCACGTCTCGGACAACGCCGACGAGACGGCCCACGACTGGTCGGCAGCGGTGGACGGCAGCGCCCGGGCGCTCGCGGGCTGGCTCGCCGCGAACACCTGAGGGGCGCCGTCGGCGGAGCGCTCGGCGAGCGGCCCAGCCCCCGGTGGCCCCGGGGCGTGGGGGAGAATCGGGGTATGGCGTACTTCGAACGGGTCGGGGCGGGGGTGTTCCGTCCGACGGAGCACGTGAGCGGGGCGTGGGCGGAGGCCGAGCAGCACATCGCGCCGGCCTTCGGCCTCCTCACCCACGAGATCGAGCGGTACGTCGAGGAGGGTGCCGACACCGCCCGCGTGACGCGGCTGTCGTTCGACATCCTCGGGGTGCTCCGCATGCAGCCCTTCGAGGTCGCAGTCGCCGTGGTCCGGCCGGGGCGGACGATCGAGCTGGTCGAGGCGCGGCTGACCCAGGACGGACGTGATGCCGTCGTCGCGCGGGTGTGGCGTCAGGCGACCCACGAGGTGAGCGTCGACGTCGGTACGCCGGACGAGCCGATCCCCGGGCCCGAGGAGGCCGAGCCCTGGGACGCGAGCAGCGAGTGGCCCGGCGGGTTCATCCGCTCGATCGAGGTGCGGCGCACCCACACCGGGGCGGGTCGAGGGCGGGTCTGGGCGCGGACGGCGCACCCGCTCGTCGAGGGGGACGAGGTGTCCGAGCTCGCGCGGTTCGTCGGTCTCCTCGACATCGCCAACGGGATGAACACGCGGGCAGATCCGTCGCGGGTGGCGTTCCCGAACCTCGACCTGACCGCGCACCTGCACACCGCGCCGCGGGGGAAGTGGGTCGGGCTGGACACGAGGGTGTCGTTCGCGGACGACGGCATCGGCCTGACGCACAGCACCGTCCACGACGTCCACGGCCCGGTCGGCGTCAGCTCGCAGATCCTCACGGTCCGCCCTCGCTGACCCGGTCGTTCGTCACCGAGATGCACGGATCGGCGCTTCTCAGCCGCCGATGGGCGCAGTTTCGGACATCTCGGCGTGGTCCACGAGTCCGCAGCCGACGCGCGCCGTATCCACCGCATGCTGAGGACGCTCGTGGACGACGAAGGCCCCTGACCGCAGTTCCTGCTGGTCAGAGGCCTGAGTCGAGTGGTCGGGGTGACAGGATTTGAACCTGCGACCTCTTCGTCCCGAACGAAGCGCGCTACCAAGCTGCGCCACACCCCGGTGTCGCGAACGGATCCGCGACGATCGCCCGTGCGAGCGACAAGGAAGGATAACGCAGCCGCGCTCCCTCCCCGAAATCGAATCAGCGCGGCGGCGCCGTGCTCGTGGCCGACGGCTGCGGCTGGGCCGTCCCGGACGTCGATCCCGCCCCTGACGTCGATCGCGCACCGGCGCTCGTCGTGCTCGCGGACGGGCAGCCGCTCGGCGACGGCGCCGAGCTCGTGCCGGTCACGGGCGGACACGTCGACGACGGGCTCGGCGTGCTCGTCGGGCGGGGCGACGTCGGCCGCGGGCTCGAGGTGGGGCTCGGGGCGCTCGAGCTGGGCCGTGGACCGGTGGACGTCGGGCGTGGCGCGCTGCTCGTCGGGCCCGGCGCCGTCGATGTCGGGCGCGGGTCGGACGGCGTCGTCGACGGTCGGGTCGACCTGGGCTGGGGGTCGCGGTCCGGCTTCGGGTCCTTCGTCGAGGACGTCCGCCTCGGCGTCGGCGACGTCTTCGGGCCGGTGGTCGAGTCCTCCGACTCGTCTGCGACCTCGCTGGAGGCGTTCGGGACGTAGCCGGCGGTCTGCCCGATCGCCTCGATGCCGTACGTCGCGAAGTACGTCTGCCACCCGATCACGGTGCGCACGTACTCGTCGGACTGGTTGTACGACAGGATCGCGGCTCGACGGCTACCCGCATCCGACATCTCCCGGCCGTCAGCGCACAGGTACCCGGCGGCGCTCGCGGCCGCGTCGTAGACGTTCTGCGGGTCGGCGTCCCCGTCCCCGTCGCCGTCGACACCGCTGCTCTCCCACGTCGAGGGGATGAACTGCATCGGCCCGACGGCACGGTCGAAGCGCGTCGCCCCGTCGAGCCGACCACCGTCGGTGTCGGGGATGTCGGCGAACTGCCCGCCGGTCAGCGGCGGCCCGTAGACCCCCGGGGTGGCCCGGTGCGCCTTGTCGATGCCGCGCCCGCCAAGGTTCCCGGACTCGACCTGCCCGATCGCGGCGAGCAGCTCCGGCCGCATGTGGCAGCCGTCGGGGGCCCCTGCGGCGGCCCTGCGGTAGGCGCGGATGAGGTGGCTGCGGGCGTCGTCGGCGCCGCGGGCGACGGCCCGGCGGGTGGCGGCGAGGGTACCGGCGTCGGGTGCGGTCGTCGGCGCGTGCGGAAGGCCCCACGTCGAGACCTCGACGACCACGAGCGCACCGGTCACGGAGCCCGGCCGCAGCGAGATCGCCCGGTGGGTCGAGGTGCGTGCGGCCTCCTCGGCGCCGACGGTGAGGTCGGCGGGCGGCCGCATCGACTCCCGGGCGCCGGAGAAGGCGGCGACCACGGCCGGGTCGGTGAGGGTGGCCGCTCGCCCGGCCTCCCGCACCGCGGCTGGGCTCTCCGTGCCCTGGGCAACGGCGGATACACCGGTCGCCAGGACGAGGGTGGCGCCGAGGACGGCGGCGTGCGACTTCACGAGAACCTCGCAGTGGGGGGAGCGGCGTACCGGGTCGGCGGGACGGAGGGTCGACCGGTCACCGTGAATATGAGCAGCGTCGGGTGAATGCGGGATCGACGGTGGGTGAACGCGGCGTGCCCGATCGGGGTGCCCGGCGACCGGGCGCGTCGTCAGCGCGCGGTCAGGGTGAGCAGCGCTGCCTCGGGGCGGCAGGCGAGGCGAACGGGCGCGTACGGGGACGTGCCGAGTCCGGCGCAGACGTGGAGCCATGCCGCGGCGCCGGGGGCCTGGCTGCTCGGGGCCGACCCGGCGCCCGGCCACCACCGGGACACCCCGGACACCCGCCCCGTGTCGAGGTCGCAGTTCGTCACGAGCGCGCCGTACCCCGGGATGCACAGCTGCCCGCCGTGGGTGTGACCGGCCAGGACGAGACCGGCGCCGTCGGCGGTCATGGCGTTGAGCGTCCGCTGGTACGGCGCGTGGGTGACGCCGATCGCCAGGTCGGCGCTCGGGTCGGCGGGCCCCGCGACGAGGTCGTAGCGGTCGCGTTCGAGGTGCGGGTCGTCCACGCCGAGGAGCTCGAACGCCCGCCCGGCGACCTCGAGCCGCTCGCGCCGGTGGGTGAGGTCGCGCCAGCCCGCGCTCGTGAACCCGTCGATGAGGTCCTGCGTCGGCAGCTCCGGCCCGCGACCCAGACCCTTGCGGTGGTGCCTGGTCAGGTAGAGCGCCGGATTCTTCAGGTGCGGCCCGAAGTAGTCGTTCGACCCGAGGACGAAGACGCCCGGCCGCTCGAGCAGGGGGGCCATCGCCGAGAGCGCCGTGGGGACGGCCTGCAGATGGGCGAGGTTGTCGCCGGTGTTGACGACGAGGTCCGGCTCCAGCCGCGCGAGATCCCGCACCCACCCGACCTTCCTGTCCTGACCGGGCACGAGGTGCAGGTCCGAGAGGTGGAGCACCCGGACGGGCGAGGAGCCGGGCGCCAGCACGGGCAGCTCGTGGTGGCGCAGCGTGAAGAGGTTGCGCTCGATCAGCGACGCCCACGCGATGGCGGCCGAGCCGGTCAGTACGGCGGCGCCGAGGGCGGCGAGAGCGGGGCGGCGGGTCACGGGTCCGATCCTTGCAGACCCGTCCGACTGCGGGCGGCGGCTCCGGCAGCGGCCCGCTGGACGCCGGTGGGAGACTGGGCGCATGAGCGAGACGACCCTCAAGGCGACGATCCAGGACGACCTCCACACCGCGATGCGCGAGCGGGACCAGGTCCGCGCCGGGACGCTGCGGATGGCGCTCGCCGCGATCACGAACGCCGAGGTCGCCGGGGACACCGCGAAGGAGCTCTCCGACGACGAGACCCTCAAGGTCGTCGCCAAGGAGGCGAAGAAGCGCAACGAGGCGATCGAGGCCTACCAGGGCGCTGGTCGGGAGGATCTCGCGGCCAAGGAGTCCGCCGAGCTCGTCGTCCTCGAGGCCTACCTGCCCGCGCAGCTGTCCGACGAGGAGATCGCCGCGATCGTCGACACGGTCGTCACCGAGACCGGAGCCTCCGGGATGCAGCAGATGGGTCAGGTCATGAAGGGCGTCCAGGCGCAGGTCGCCGGGCGCGCCGACGGTGGCCGGATCGCCCCGCTCGTCAAGGCGCGCCTCCAAGGGTGACCTCGACCGGAACCCGAGGGCTGCGGGTCGAGGGGTGGGGCGGCGAGCCGGTCCCGGAGCGGTTCTCCATGGCGCGGTACTGCCTCGGCGTCGCGGCCGCGAACCGTCCTGACGCCGTCGGCCTCACCGTCGTCCATGACGTCGACGCCCCCGCCGACGAGGCCGAGCACCACACCTTCGCCGAGCTCGACCTCGCCGCCCGGGCCGTCGGTGCCGGGCTTCGCGCGCTCGGTCTGGGCCGTGGCGAGCGTGTGCTCCTGCGCCTCCACGGCACGAGCGCCTTCCCGATCGCCCACCTCGGCGCGATGTCCGCCGGTCTCGTCCCCGTCCCGACCTCGGCGATGCTCACCCCCGACGAGGCCGGCTTCGTCCTCGCCGACAGCGGGGCCCGGGCCGTCGCCCTCGCCGACGACCTCCAGCTCGAGGTCCCAACGGGCGTCCACGTCGTGCGGCCCGCCGACCTCGACGCGTGGGTCGCCGACGCGCGCCGGAACCCTGCCGCCGTCCCCGACCACGTCGACACCGCGGCCGACGACCCGGCCTTCCTCGTCTACACCTCCGGCACGACCGGCCGGCCCAAGGGCGTGCTGCACGCCCACCGTTCCGCCTGGGGACGGCGGCCGATGCGCGACGGCTGGCTCGGCATCGGCCCGGACGACGTCATGCTCCACGCGGGCACCCTCAGCTGGACGTACACCCTCGGCGTCGGCCTCACCGACCCGTGGGCCGTCGGGGCGCGCGCCGTCGTCCTCGACGGCCCCCGCCGCCGCGACGCGTGGGACCGGCTCGTCCGCGACCACGGCGCGACCCTCTTCGCGGCCGTGCCCGGCGTCTACCGCCAGTGGCTCGAGGCAACCGACGGCCCCCTCGACCTGGGCTCCCTCCGGCACGGCCTCGCCGCGGGCGAACCTCTCGCGCCCGACCTGCTCACCGCGTGGCGGCAGCGGACGGGGCTCGAGCTGTACGAGGCGTTCGGCATGAGCGAGATCTCGACCTTCGTCTCCGCCGGGCCGGCCACCCCCGTCCATCCGGGCAGCCCCGGCCGTGCCCAGCCGGGGCGGTGCGTTGCCGTCCTCTCCCAGGACCCCGACGACGGCGATGACCCCCTGCCACCCGGGACCCCCGGGCTGCTCGCCGTGCACCGCTCCGATCCCGGCCTCATGCTCGGCTATCACCGGCGCCCCGACGAGCAGGGCCGCGTCGTCCGGGGGGAGTGGTTCGTCGGGGGCGACCTCGTGACGATCGACGCGGACGGCTACATCACCTTCCACGGCCGGGCGGACGACATCCTCAACGCCGGCGGCTTCCGGGTCTCCCCGGTCGAGGTCGAGCACTGCCTGGCGCAGGTCCCCGGGGTCGCGGACGTCCTCGTCACGGCGGAGGAGGTCCGCGACGGCGTGAGCATCCTCGTCGCGCGGATCGTGCCCGCCGAGGGCGTCGAGCGCCCGCAGGACCTGCCCGATGCGGTGCTCTCTTACGCTGCCGCCACCCTCGCCCGCTACAAGCAGCCCCGCCGGGTCGATCTCGTCGAGAGCCTGCGCCGGACGCCGAACGGGAAGCTCGTCCGCCGCGGCTGACCCCCCGGAACGGGTGACGCCCCCGACCGGTGCGATCGGGGGCGTCACGTCAGACGCGGGTCGGCGTCACTGGGGAGGGGTGCCGTTGGAGACGAAGACCTGGATGCTGGCCCCCTGGGCGGCCGAGCCGGTCGGGGTGATGTAGCTGATGATCCCGGCCGGTGCCCGGCTGGGGACGCGCCCCGCAACGACCGGTGTGAAGCCTGCGTTCCGCAAGGTCTGCAGGCCGACCGCCTCGGGCTGACCCGCGACGTTCGGGATGCTCTTCTGGTCGCCGGACGGCTTCTTCGAGCCGCCGCCGTCCGAACCGCCGTCGCTCTGGGGGATGCCCTTCTTCTCCATCCCCCTGCTCTGCATGCCGACGATCTGGGACCACAGCGGGGCGGCGATCGTGCCACCGAAGACGGGGCCGTAGTACTGGCCGCCGATGAGGCCCTTCATCTCGTGCTGCTGGATCGGCGTGCCGACGTAGACCGCGGTCGAGAGCTGGTTGGTGTACCCGACGAACCACGACTGCTTGTGGTCGTTCGTCGTCCCCGTCTTGCCCGCGGCCACCCGCCCGTCCGCGAGCCGAGCTGCCGCACCGGTGCCGTGCGGCCCGGTGATGACCGTCTTCAGCAGCTCGGTGACGTTCTGCGCGCTCGAGTACTTGAGGACGCGTTCGCACTTCGGCGGCTCGAGCTTGAGGGCCTTGCCGTTGGAGTCGGTGATCTTCTCGATCGGATTCGGCGGGCAGTACGTGCCGCCCGCCGCGAGGATCGCGTAGGAGTTGGCGAGCGTGAGCGGATCGGTGTCGTCGCCACCGAGCGCGACGGCCGCCGCACCCTTGTCCCACGCGAGGCCACTCGTGTCCCCGGGGGCAGGTCCACCGTTCTGCAGGTGCATCTTCCCCATCGTGTCGTGGACCTTGCAACCGAGGTTGGCGACGAGCTGGACGAACGCCGTGTTCACGGACCTCGGGGTCACCACGCGGTAGGGGAGGTAGCTGCCCCCGATGAGCTCGTCGTTCCGGACCCCCTGAGGGAAGGTGCCGAAGCACGGATGGCCCGCGAGGCTCGCGGGCGGATACCACGCCTGCGTCGTGCTCGCCATCGGGACGTACAGCCCCCCGTTGGCGGTGTCACCGCGCTCCATCGCGGCGGCGAGGGCGTACATCTTCGCCGTCGAGCCGATCTGCCACCCGCGCGTGCCGCCGAAGGCCACCGGCTGGGTCCACGCCTGCTCGGTGTACCGCGTGCTGTTCTTCTTGATGCCCGTCTTGAACGTCGAGGACTGCGCGAGAACCCGGATCTTGCCCGTGCCTGGCTCGACGGTCGCGACGGCCGCGCCGACGCCGCTCGGGTCACCCGGGGGAACCTTCGCCTGGAGCATCTTCCGCGCCTCGCGGATGTCGCCGTAGTCGAAGGTCGTGTCGATCGTCAGACCGCCGGTCGTCACGTTCCGCCAGCGTTCCCGCGGGTTGTCACCGAGCTCCGGCATCGTCTTGAGGTACGCCTCGATGTACGCGCAGACGTACGGCTCGACCGACCGCGCGCAGGTCCCGCCCTCGTTCTCCCGGATCTTCAGCTGCGACTTCACGCTCGGCTTCTTCGCCGCCTTGGCCTCCTTGGCGGTGATCCACTTCAGTGCGAGCATCCGGTCGATGACGACGTTGCGGCGCTTCTGCGCAGCCGTGGGGTTGTTGTTCGGGTCGGTCGACCCGGGCGACTGGACGACGCCGGCGAGCGTCGCGGCCTCGGAGAGGTTGAGCTCGCTCGCGTGCTTGTCGTAGTAGTGCCGCGCGGCGGCCTCGACGCCGTACGTCTGGTCGCCGTAGTACGCGAGGTTGAGGTAGCCCTGCAGGATCTGCTTCTTGCTCATCGTCTTCTCGACGTTGAGCGCGTACTTCATCTCCTGGAGCTTGCGGGCGTAGGACTTCTCCTTGGCCCTCGCGGCGCCCTTCTCGTCGCCCTTCTGCAGGGCCTTCTCGACGAGCATCATCTTCACGTACTGCTGGGTGATCGACGAGCCGCCCTGGGTGACGCCGCCGCCGGCGGCGTTGGTGACGAGGGCGCGGGCGGTGCCGCGCACGTCGATGCCGCCGTGCTCCTCGAACCGGCTGTCCTCGATCGCGATCTGCGCCTTGCGCATCACCGGCGCGATCTTCTTCAGCGGGACGATGACGCGGTTGCTCTCGTACGGGGTCGCGAGCGTCTTCCCGTCGCGGGAGACGACCGTGCTCTGCTGGGCGAGCGCGGTCGGAGTGAAGTTCTCGGGGAGGTCCTCGAACGCCGTGGCCGTGCCGCTCGCGGCCGCGCCGAGCGCGCCCGTCAGGGGCAGTGCGAGCCCGGCCGACAGCAGGCCCATCGCGACGGAGATCGCGACGAAGGCTGCGAGCAGGCTCGCGAGGTGGGGCATGTGGGAGCGACGCATGGGGCGAAGGTTACCGACGGAGCCTGAGATCGCCCCCGGAGCCCGCGCGGCCGGGCGACGGACGCGCCTGCGTAGTCCGAAAGGACCAGCCTCACTGGGCCCGTTCGGGACATGTCAACGACACAGGGTCACACCTAACGTAGCGGAGCGGCCCGCGGGACGGGCCGGATCGGCTCAAGATGTGGGCTTGATCGGGAACGGGGGTAGCGCCAGGATGACCGTCACAGCCGGGGGGCCACGAGTTCGGTGGGTGACAGACTGGCGACGGCTCGGGCGGTGCGCCACGAGCGACCCCGACGCCCTCTTCGTCCAGGGCAAGGACCAGCGTGAGGCGAAGCTGCTGTGCCGAGGCTGCCCCGTCGTCGCGGAGTGCCTCGCTGACGCGCTCGACACCCGCACCGAGTTCGGGGTGTGGGGCGGGATGACCGAGCGCGAGCGCCGGGCCCTGCTGCGCCGACGCCCGGACGTCACCTCCTGGGCCGACCTGTTCCGTCGGGCGCGCCACGCGGAGGAGACCACCGTCTGAGGCGGTCTCCCACGGGCGGTGGCGGTCACCGGCCGAGGCGGTCGCCGATCAGCCGGAGCCCCTCGAGGTCGTGGACGTCCGTCGCCTCCGTGGGGACGAGCGCGAGGTCGACGTCGTCGTGGACGGCGACGAACCGCTTGACCGCGCGGGCGTGGCGCACGGCGATCGTCATGGCGCGCGCATGGAGCTCGAGCAACGAGGCGGTGAGCCCCGCGGTCGGCGACGGTCGTTCCGCCCGCAGCCGCCCGGCGGCGGCGAGGGCGACGTCGCCCGGCAGATCGAGGTCCGTGAGCCCGCCGTCCGGCAGCGCCAGGGGTTGCACCCGGTTGACGACCACCCCCGCCAGCGGCATGGCATCCGCCCGCAGCCGGTCGACGAGGACGCCCGCCTCGGCCAGAGCGTCCCGCTCGGGGGTGGCGACGACGAGGAACGCGGTCGACTCGGCCTGGAGCAGCGCGTAGGTCCGCTCCGCGCGCTCACGGAAGCCGCCGAACATCGTGTCCAGCGCGGCGACGACGGTCTGGACGTCCCGCAGCAGGTCCCCGCCGAGGACCCGGCCCATGACGGCGGTCGCGGCCGCCATCCCCGCACCGACGACCTTGAGCGAGGCCCGACCCCCCGCCCGCGCGGGGCTCGTGAGGAGCCGGACCAGCCGCCCGTCGAGGAATCGGCCGAGCCGCCGCGGCGCGTCGAGGAAGTCCAGCGCCGCGCGGGACGGCGGCGTGTCGACGACGACGAGGTCCCACTCGTCGCTGCGGGCGCGCAGCTGCCCCAGCTTCTCCATCGCCATGTACTCCTGGGTCCCGGCGAACGAGCTCGACAGCGCGAGGTAGAACGGGTTGGCGAGGATCTGGGCCGCCTTCTCCGGGGTCGTGTGGGCCTCGACGACCTCGTCGAAGGTCCGCTTCATGTCGAGCATCATCGCGTCGAGCCGCCCGCCCGCGGCGCCGTCGATCCCGACGACGGGCCGGGGGGTGTTGTCGAGCTCCTCGAGACCGAGGGACTGCGCCAGGCGCCGGGCCGGGTCGATCGTCAGCACGACGACCGAGCGCCCGGCCTCCGCGGCCCGCAGCGCGAGCGCGGCGGCCGTCGTCGTCTTCCCGACCCCACCCGCGCCGCAGCACACGATCACCCCGACCGTCGGGTCGGCGACGAGGGCGTCGACGTCGAGGGGGCGGACCTGCGTCGGGTCGTCGATGCCCGTGCCGTCGCCGCTCACCCCGCCGCCTCCGTGACCTCGGTCGGCAGCGACTCGACGAGTCGACGGAGGCCGGCTCCGCCGAGCTCGCCGTCGGGCGCGTCGAGCCCCTCGGGAATCTCCGGCAGGTGGACGACCGGGACGTCCACCTCCTCGAGCAGCGCGGCCTGCTCGCTCTCAAGATCCACCCGCGCGGTGTGGTCGACCGCCTCGGCGAGCAGCGCGGTGACGAGCTCGGAGGATGTCGCGACGCCCGCGGCGTCGAGGTCCGCGGCGACCGACGCGACGAGCGCGTCCGTGCCCGCGCGCACGCGGCGCAGGTGGCCCGGCGTGACGATCGGGTCGCGCTCGCGGTTGACGACGACCGACCCGACGTGGAAGCCGGCAGCGGTCAGCTCGGCCACCGCCTCGATCGCCTCCCGCACCGGCATCTCCTCGAGCAGGGTGACGACGTGGACGACCGTGCGCCGGTCCTGGAGGAAGTGGGTGATCGTCTCGGCCTGGCCGCGGATCGGACCGCGGGTGGCGAGGTGGCCGACCTCTCGGTTGACGGCGAGGAACGGCGTGATCCGACCCGTCGGCGGCGCGTCGAGGACCACCGCGTCGTAGACCGACTCGGTGCTCGGACCCGATCCCGCGTGCCGACCGGTGCGGCGCGCGGCCTCGTACACCTTGCCGGTGAGCAGGACGTCACGCACGCCCGGCGCGATGCTCGTCGCGAACTCCACCGCGCCGATGCGGTCGAGCACCCCGGCGGTCCGGCCGAGCCGGTAGTTCGTCGCGAGGTACTCCACGAGGGAGGCCCGGGCATCGACCGCGAGCCCCGAGAGCCGACCACCGGTGTCGGTCGTGGCGAGCACCTGCTCCTGCGCCCCGAGCTCGGCAGTCCCCAGCAGCGCGGCGATCCCCTGACGCCCCTCGACCTCGACGAGGAGCACCCGCTGGCCGGCCATCGTCAGCGCGAGCGCGAGCGCCCCGGACACCGTCGTCTTGCCGGTCCCGCCCTTGCCCGTGACGACGTGCAGCCGCGCGCGGGAGTCACGGCCGGAGGTCACGGTCCCAGCGTAGGGGCGCCCGCCCGGCCAGTAGTGTCGGACCCATGACGACGTGGGAGTACGCGACCGTTCCGCTCATCGTGCACGCGACGAAGCAGATCCTCGACCAGTGGGGCGAGGACGGCTGGGAGCTCGTCCAGGTCCTCCAGGGCGCCGAGGGCAACCTGGTGGCCTACCTCAAGCGGCCCAAGGCCTGACATGGGCGTCGCGCAGCGGCTGGCCGAGCTCGGGATCGAGCTGCCGGCGCCCGCCGCGCCGGTCGGCTCGTACGCGCCCGCGGTGCTCGACGGCGACCGGGTCCACACCTCGGGCCAGCTCCCCCTCGTCGGCGGGGAGCTGACGGCGACCGGGCTCGTCGGCGCCGAGGTCACCCCGGAGGACGCCGCGGCGTGCGCCCGGACGTGCGCGGTCAACGCGCTGGCGGCCATCGCCGCCGTGCTCGGGGACCTCGACCGGGTCGAGGCCGTCGTCAAGGTCACCGGGTTCGTCGCCTCCGCCCCGGGCTTCTCGGGGCAGCCGGCCGTCCTCAACGGGGCGAGCGACCTGCTGCGCGAGGTCTTCGGCGAGGCTGGCGTGCACGCCCGGTCGGCCGTCGGCGTCGCCGCGCTCCCGCTCGGCGCACCCGTGGAGGTCGAGGTCACGGTCCGGGTCCGGTGACGTCGTGAGCCCGGTGTGGGAGGTGCCCGTCGTCGGCGTCGCGGCCGTGCGGGACCGCGCGCTCGCCTGGCTCGAGGCCCCGGGGGAGCCGGTCGCCATCAGGGAGGCGGCGACCGTGATGCTGCTGCGGGAGGTCGAGGACGCTCTCGAGGTGTTCGTCCTCCGCCGGGTGCCGCAGATGGAGTTCGCCCCGTCGGTCCACGTGTTCCCCGGTGGCGGCATCGAGGCGGTCGACCGCGACGCGGCGGCGCGGTTCGCCGACCGCGGGTCGTCCGACGCGGCCGCCCGGGTCGCCGCCGTCCGCGAGGTGGCCGAGGAGTGCGGCGTGCGGCTCGACCCGTCCTCCCTCGTCCCGCGCGCCCGCTGGCTCACCCCCGACTTCGAGGTGCGCCGGTACGACACGTGGTTCTACGCCGCCGCGATGCCCGAGGGCCAGGAGGCGGTCGCGTGCACGACCGAGGCCGAGCTCGGCGGCTGGGTCCGGCCCGCCGACCTGCTCGCCGCGGCCGACGCGGGCGAGGCGATGCTGCTCGAGCCGACCCGGCACGCGCTCGGTGCCCTCGACGCGCTCGGCTCGGTCGCCGCGGTGCTCGCCGACCGGCCCCGCGTCGAGCGCCTCGAGCCGGTCCTCGTCGCCGGGCCGGACGGCCCCGTGGTCCGGACGGTCCTGCCGTGACGAGCGTCGCGCCCGTGCCGTCGGCACCGTTCGGGCAGTGGCGCGGCGGTCAGGCCACCGAGCGCGCGTTCTGCGTGCTCGAGGGCAACGCGAACCCGATGACCCTCGACGGGACGAACACGTGGGTCCTCATGGCCCCGGGCGGGTCGGAGGCGATCGTCGTCGACCCCGGCGAGGACGACGAGCCGCACCTGCGGGCCGTCCTCGACCACGTGGCGTGCAGGGATGCGCGGGTCGTGCGGATCGTCCTCACCCACGGCCACCTCGACCACGCCGGCGGCGTCGACCGGTTCGTCGCGATGACCGGCGCCCCCGTCTCGGCGGTGGGCCGCGGGGCCGATGACCTCGCCGACGGCGACGTCCTGCGCGCCGCGGGCGTGGAGCTGCGTGCGGTGACGACCCCCGGCCACACGGCCGACTCCGTCTCGTTCGTCGTCGAGGGCGACGGCGCGCTGCTCACGGGCGACACCGTCCTGGGCCGCGGCACCTCGGTCGTCGCCCACCCCGACGGGGAGCTCGCCGCATACCTCGACTCCCTCGACCGCCTCGCGGCCCTCACCCAGCCGCCCGACGGTGCGGTGACGATCCTGCCCGGGCACGGGCCGGTCGTCCCGGACGCGGCCGCGATGGTCGGGTACTACCGGACGCACCGGCGGGAGCGGCTGGCGCAGGTGCGGGAGGCGCTCGCGGCGGGGTGCGTCAGCGCCGACGACGTCGTGGAGCGGGTCTACGCGGAGGTCGACCGGGCGGTGTGGCCCGCGGCCCGGCTGTCCGTGCTGGCGCAGCTCGACTACCTGCGCGGGGCCTGAGGGCCGGCGGGTCGAGGCAGCGGGTCGGGGGTCAGCGGGCGCGGCGCTGCAGGCGCTCGACGTCGAGGAGGAGGACCGCCCGGGCCTCGAGCCGGATCCAGCCGCGGGTGGCGAAGTCGGCGAGGGCCTTGTTCACCGTCTCGCGGGAGGCGCCGACGAGCTGGGCCAGCTCCTCCTGGGTGAGGTCGTGCGCGACGAGGACGCCTTCCTCGACCGGGCGCCCGAACCGGCTCGACAGCTCCAGCAGCGCCTTGGCGACGCGGCCGGGCACGTCGGTGAAGACGAGGTCGGCGAGGTTCTCGTTCGTCCGGCGCAGCCGGCCGGCGAGCGAGGCCATGAGGGCCATCGCCACCCGCGGGTGCCGGGCGATGACGTCGTGGAGCTGGTCGTTGCCGAGCGCGAGGAGCTGGGTCTCGGCGATCGCCGTCGCGGTGGCGGTCCGGGGGCCGAGGTCGAACAGGCTGAGCTCGCCGAACATCTCGCCGGGCCCGAGGATCGACAGGAGGTTCTCGCGGCCGTCGACGCTGGTGCGGCCGAGCTTGATCTTGCCCTCGGTGATGACGTAGAGCCGGTCGCCCTGCTCGCCCTCGCGGAAGAGGACGTCGCCCCGCTCCATCCGGGAGGCCGTCATGAGGCCGACGAGGTCATGGACGGACTGCTCGTCCAGAGGGCTGAGCAGCGGGGAGCGGCGCACGACGTCGAGGTCCACGGGGGTGATGGTAGCCACAACGGGACGCCCGTCCGGGGATCTGGGGACGGGCGTCGTTGTCCGACGGGCCGCCTACTGTGGGGCCGTGGCCACGACCGACCCCCCGCTGAGCGATGCGCAGGCACCTCCGGCCGCGACACCGACGGGGGAGTCCTCGGTGGCGCTGACCCGCCGGGCACGGCGGATGTACCGCATCCTCGCCGAGCGCTATCCCGACGCGGCGTGCGAGCTCGACTTCGAGAACCCCTTCCAGCTCCTCGTCGCCACGGTGCTGTCCGCCCAGACGACCGACGTGACCGTGAACCGGGTGACACCCACCCTCTTCGCACGGTGGCCCGATGCGGCGGCGCTCGCGGCGGCCGACCGTACCGAGCTCGAGGAGGTGCTGCGGCCCACGGGCTTCTTCCGGTCGAAGGCCGCCAACGTGCTCGCGCTCGCGGCGGACCTCGTCGAGCGGTACGACGGGCAGGTCCCCGGCCGGCTCAGCGACCTGGTCACCCTCGCCGGGGTGGGCCGCAAGACGGCGAACGTCGTCCTCGGCGACGCCGTCGGCGTGCCCGGCATCACCGTCGACACGCACGTCGGCCGGCTCGTGCGGCGCTTCGGCTGGACGACCGAGGAGGACCCGGTCAAGGTCGAGCACGCCATCGGCGCACGGTTCCCCCGCCGGGCGTGGACCGACCTCAGCCACGTCCTCATCTTCCACGGCCGGCGCACCTGTCATGCGCGGCGTCCGGCCTGCGGGGCCTGCCCGGTGGCCCGGCTGTGCCCCTCGTACGGGGTCGGAGAGACCGACCCCGAGAAGGCCGCGAAGCTCGTCAAGCCCGGGCCGGTGGCGGCCGCATGAGCTCGGTGGCCGGGTCCGACGGGATGCCGCAGTGGCTGCGCTCGGTGCGACCGACCCTCGACGCGGACCTGCCCGAGTGGTTCGAGCGCTTCCCCCCGCCGCCGAACCCCGCGCGCCGGTCCGCGGTGCTCCTCACCTTCGGGGCCACTCCCGGTCGGGACGTCGGGGAGCTCGGCGACGGCCAGGAGGTCGTCCTCACCGAGCGCTCGTCGACGCTGCGTGCCCATGCGGGGCAGGTCTCTTTCCCCGGCGGGAAGATCGACCCCGAGGACGTGGACGAGGTCGGTGCGGCGCTGCGCGAGGCGCAGGAGGAGGTCGGGATCGACCCCGCGGCCGTCACGGTCGTCGACACGCTGCCCGCCCTCTATCTCCACCCGAGCCAGAACGCGGTCACCCCCGTCCTGGGGTGGTGGCACGAGCCCCACGACATCGGCGTCGTCGACCCCGTGGAGGTCGCGCGGGTCGTCCGGGTCCCTCTCGAGGAGGTCCTCGACCCGGCCAACAGGTTCACCGTCACCGCGCCGCGGGGGTACCGCGGGCCCGGGTTCGAGCTGCACGGCCTCTTCGTCTGGGGGTTCACGGCCCAGCTGCTGTCGACGGTCCTCGACCTCGGCGGCCTGACCCGCCCGTGGGACCAGGACCGCGAACGGCGGCTCCCGCTGCGGATGCTCCGTCCCTACCTGCGTCGGGGCTGAGCTCATGGGCGGCGGTGAGTTCCCCATCCTCGACGCGATCCTCGTGCTCGTCGTGCTCCTCGAGCTCGCACTCGGGTGGCTGCGCGGGCTCCTCGCGTCGGTGTTCGGGCTCGTCGGTCTCGTCGCCGGGGCGATCGCCGGGACCCTGCTCGTCGGTCAGCTGCCGTGGACCGACCTCGTCGCCGCGCGGGGAGCGACCGCCCTCGGGCTCCTGCCGCTCCTCATCGTCGTCCTGTGCGCCGCGTTCGCGCAGCAGGTGGGCCTGGCCGTCGGCCGCAGCGCCCGGCGCCGGCTCTTCCGGCGCTCGAGGCACGGCAGCGGCCACCGCTGGCGCCTGCCGGGGGCAGCCGTCTCGGGGCTGCTCACCCTGGGGCTCATGTGGCTCGTCGTCCTCCCCCTGCGCGGGGTCGGGCTCGGCCCGCTCTCCCAGGAGATCGCCGACTCCCGCGTGCTGCACGCCGTCGACCGGTACGTCCCCGACCGGGCGCGGGTGGCGGCGGCGCCGCTGCACCGCCGGGTCAGCCGGGAGGGGATCGCGACCGTCGCGGTCGGCGTCGGGCTCGAGCGGATCCGGCCGGTCGACCCGCCCAACCCGCGGATCCGGGGGGCCGTGCGGATCTCCGCCGTCTCCGGCGCCGTCGTCAAGGTCCGGTCGATGTCGCGGGAGTGCTCCGGCGGCAGCGAGGGGTCGGGCTTCGTGGCCCGCACCGGGTTCGTCGTGACGAACGCGCACGTCGTCGCCGGCGGCCGACGGGTCACGGTGACGACCCGGGAGGGGCAGGTCTGGGCGGCCGAGGTCGTCTCCTTCGATCCCCGGCAGGACATCGCCGTCGTGCGTGTCGCGGGCCTGCGGCAGCAACCGCTGCGGAAGGGGCTCGAGCCGGTCCGCGGCGCCGACGCCGCCGTCGCAGGGTACCCGCTCGACGGCCCGTACTCCGTCCGCCCGGCGCGGGTGCGCGAGGTGAGCGAGGACGTCGGCACCGACATCTACGGCTCGGTCGGCCCGACCCGCCGGACGCTGGTGCTGCGCTCCCGGCTCGACGAGGGGAACTCGGGCGGGCCGCTGTTCAATGCGTACGGCGAGGTCGTGGGACTCGTCTTCGCCCGGTCGCTCGAGGACCGCGAGACCGGGTACGCGATGACGCTCGACCGGGTCTACCCGATGGTCGACGGTCTGGGTCCCCGGGCCGCGGCCGTGGGCACCGGCCCGTGCCTGCCGGGCCAGCAGGACGACTGGGGCTGACCCACCGGGTCAGGGGCGTCAGTTGGCGGCGTGCTTGACCGCGTCGACCGTGTCCTTGGCGCTCTTGATGGCGCGCTCGGGGACCGGCTTGGCCTTCTTCAGGGACTTGATGCCGAGCAGGGCGAGGATGCCGGCGACGAGGAAGAGGACCGCCGCGACGATGAGGTAGCCCGCCCAGACCGGGAGGAAGACGCCGATGCCGCGCGCGGCCGCGTGGAGCAGGTAGATGAGACCGAACAGGCCCATGAGGCCGGCCCCGACGAGCATGCCGACGCCCTTGCCGCCGATCGTCAGCCCCTTGGTGACCTCGGCCTTGGCGAGCTGGATCTCGCCGCGGATGATCGCGCTGAGGTCGGCGCTAGCGTCGGCGACCAGCTGCCCGATCGTCCGCTCCGGCGTGCGGGGCGTCTCGACGGCGGGGGCGCCGGCGTCGAAGGAGTGGGCGCCGCGCGTGCGGTCCTGGTCGCTGCTCATCGGGGTGCTCCGTCGAGTGATCGGGTGCTGAGGTTCACGTCAGCCTATCCGCTGACCGCGCGGGCGCCGGGCGGGACGGCCGTGTCGTCCTGGTAGACGTCGGGGATCCCGTCGGCGTCGGTGTCGGCGGTCTCCTCCTCGTGGATCCGCCGGTGGACGCGGTTGCGGACCCGCAGGACGACCGCCGCGAGGCATGCCGCGAGCAGCGATCCGGTGAGGATCGCGACCTTGACGTGCTCGTCGCGCTCGCTCCCGGCGCCGAACGCGAGCTCCCCGACGAGGAGGGAGACGGTGAACCCGACCCCGGTGAGGAGCGCGACACCGACGGCGTCCCACCACCCGAGGGACGGGTCGAGCGTGGCGCGGGTGAGCTTCGCGGCGACGAACGTCCCGGTGAGGACGCCGACGAGCTTGCCTCCGACGAGGGCGACGACGACGGCGATCGCGGCCTCGTCCGCGAACGTCGCGCCCAGGCCGCCGCCGACGACCGTCACGCCCGATGCGAAGAACGCGAAGGCCGGGACGGCGAACCCGGCGGACACGGGACGGACGAGGTGCTCGAAACGGTGGGCGACGTCGGCCTTGCGGCTCATCGTCGCCGCCGCGGGGACCTGCGTCCGCGGCTTGACCGGGACTGCGAGCCCGAGCAGGACGCCGGCGACCGTCGCGTGGATGCCGGAGGCGTGGACGAGCGCCCACGTGAGGAACGCGATCGGGACGAGCAGCCACCAGTAGGTGATGCGCCGCTGCGTGAGGAAGGTGAACGCCGCGAGCGGGAGGAGGGCGAGCAGGAGCGGGAGGACCTCGACGTGATCGGTGTAGAAGATCGCGATGATCGTGATGGCGATGAGGTCGTCGACGACCGCCAGGGTGAGGAGGAAGGACCGGAGCGCGTTCGGCAGGTGCGAGCCGATGACGGCGAGCACCGCGAGCGCGAACGCGATGTCCGTCGCCGTCGGGATGCCCCAGCCGCGGGCGGCGTCGGGCGCCCCGAGCGCGTGGACGACGGCGAGGTAGACCAGCGCCGGCATGATCACACCGCCGACGGCGGCGGCGACGGGGACGACCGCCCGCCGCACCTCGCGGAGGTCGCCGACGAGGAACTCGCGCTTGAGCTCGAGCCCGGCGACGAAGAAGAAGATCGCGAGCAGGCCGTCGGCGGCCCAGTGCCCGATGCTCAGGCGGAGGTGGAGGCTCTCGACCCCGAGCTCGAGGTCGCGCAGCGCGGCGTAGGACTCGCGCCACGGGGAGTTCGCCCAGACGAGCGCGGCGACGGCGGCGAGCAGGAGGAGGGCACCACCGATCGTCTCGGTGCGCAGGGCGGCCGCGACGTACCGCGCCTCGGGCCAGCTGGGGCGGGAGAAGACCCGGCTGGCGCCGGTCGAGGGCGGTGCTGGGCGGGTGTCGGGGGACGGCACGATGGCTCCTCGGAGGGGTCGACGGGCTTGATCGCCGACCAGGCTTCCCGGCACACCATGCGGGACGGCGGGACCGTCGCGCGCTGGTCGCAGTCTACCGGCCGCGCGTCGCGCCCCCGACCTGCCCGCCCGCCGGTGGCGCTGAGGTGGCCGCCGGGTGAACCGGGCGAAGTCTCGGTGAACAGCGGGTCGTCCCGGCCACGAATGGCGTCGACCACCCCCGCGTGCGCGTCACGCTGGTGGGTATGGCGCGTTACGGACAGGGACAGGGGCCGCTCGCCATCGCTCACCGCGGTGGCGCGGCGATGGCGCCCGAGAACACCCTCGCGGCCTTCCGGATGGCCGCCGGGATGGGGCTCGGGTACCTCGAGACGGACGTCAAGCTCACCGCCGACGGGCACCTCGTGTGCTTCCACGACGACACCCTCGACCGCTGCACGGACGCGACCGGCCGGGTCGGCGCGCGGACCCTCGAGCAGCTGCGCGAGGTGCGGGTCGAGGGGGCCGAGCCGATCCCGACGTTGCTCGAGGCGCTCGAGGCCCTGCCGGACGCGTGCTTCACCGTCGACCTCAAGGACCGCGCGGCGATCGCCCCGATGGCCCGGCTCCTCCAGCGTCGGGACCTCGCCGAGCGGGTGTGCGTCGCCGGCGCCTGGGACGGGGCGCTCGGTCTGCTCGCGGAGCAGACGCCGGGGCTGCGGACCGCGCTCGGCTGGCGCTCGCTCACCGCGCTCATCAGCGCGTCGAAGGTGCGGACGTTCCTGCCGCGGCGGGTGGCGACGGGCCAGTTCGCGCACGTGCCGATCCAGCTCGGCGCGGTGCCGATCTTCGCCGACCGGCTCATCGTGCGGGCCCACCGGCTCGGGGTCCGCGTCGTCGTCTGGACCGTGGACGAGCCCGATCTCATGCACCGCCTGCTCGACGCCGGGGTGGACGGGATCATCACCGACCGCCCCGACGTCCTGCGTGCGGTGATGATCGAGCGCGGCGTGTGGACCCCGATGGGTGGCCGGGACTCCGCCGCCGTTCCCGGCTGACGGGCCCCGGCCGCCCCGGTCAGCCCGTCATGCCCTGCTGGATCGTCTGCATGACCGAGCTGTCCGCGAGCGTCGTCGCGTCGCCGACCTCCCGGCCCTCGGCGAGGTCGCGCAGCAGGCGACGCATGATCTTCCCCGAGCGGGTCTTCGGCAGCTCGGTGACGACCATGATCGACCGCGGCTTGGCGATCGGGCCGATCTCCTTCCCGACGTGGGCTCGGAGCTCCTGGACGACCGCGTCGGTGTCCCCGTCGGCGGGGACGGCGGCGCCGCGCAGGATGACGAAGGCGCACACGGCCTGGCCGGTCATCTCGTCGCTCGCGCCGACGACGGCGGCCTCCGCGACCGCCGGGTGCGACACGAGCGCGGACTCGATCTCCGCCGTCGACAGCCGGTGGCCGCTGACGTTCATCACGTCGTCCACCCGGCCGAGCAGCCAGATGTTGCCGTCCGCGTCGTACTTCGCGCCGTCGCCCGCGAAGTAGTACTCGGGGCCGAAGCGTGACCAGTACGTCTCCCGGTAGCGGTCCGGGTCGCCCCAGATGCCCCGCAGCATCGACGGCCACGGCTTCGTCAGGACGAGGTAGCCGACCTTCTCGGGCTCGGTGAACGGCTTGCCCTCGTCGTCGAGGATCTCGGCGCTGATGCCGGGGACGGGCCGCTGCGCTGACCCGGGCTCGAGGGTCGTCACGCCCGGCAGCGGGCTGATCATGATCGCGCCCGTCTCCGTCTGCCACCACGTGTCGACGATCGGGGCGCTGCCGCCGCCGATGTGCTCGCGGTACCAGCGCCACGCCTCGGGGTTGATCGGCTCGCCGACGCTGCCGAGGATGCGGATGCTCGACAGGTCGTACCTCGCCGGGATGTCCGCACCCCACTTCATGCACGCGCGCACGGCCGTCGGTGCGGTGTAGAGGATCGAGACCTTGTGCTTCTCGACGATCTCCCACCAGCGGCCCTGGTGCGGGCTGTCCGGGGTGCCCTCGTAGACGACCTGGGTCGCGCCGTTCGCGAGCGGGCCGTAGACGAGGTAGCTGTGGCCGGTGACCCAGCCGATGTCCGCGGTGCACCAGTAGACGTCGGTCTCCGGGCGCAGGTCGTGGACGATCGCGTTCGTGTACGCGACCTGGGTGAGGTACCCGCCGGAGGTGTGCAGGATACCCTTCGGCTTCCCGGTCGTGCCCGAGGTGTAGAGGATGAACAGCGGGTGCTCGCTGTCGTGGGCCTGCGCCTCGTGGGTGTCGGGCTGACGGTCGACGAGCTCGTGCCACCACTGGTCGCGGGCGTCGTCCCAAGCGACCTCGCCCTCCGTGCGGCGCACGACGAGGACGTGGTCGACGGGCGAGTCGGCCCCCATGTGGTCGATCGCCTCGTCGACGGCCTTCTTCAGCGGCAGCGACGTGCCCTTGCGGAACTGCCCGTCGGCGGTGACGACGACCCGGGCCTGCGCGTCGAGGATCCGGGACTTCAGCGCGTCCGCGGAGAACCCCCCGAAGACGACCGAGTGGGGTGCGCCGAGCCGCGCGCACGCGAGCATCGTGACGATCGCCTCGGGGATCATCGGCAGGTAGATCGCGACCCGGTCGCCGGTCTGCACGCCGAGCTCGGTGAGCGCGTTCGCGGCCTTCGCGACCTCGCGCTGGAGGTCGGCGTAGGTGAGGGTCCGGGTGTCGCCGCGCTCCCCCTCGAAGTGGATCGCCACCCGCTCGCCGTTGCCGGCCTCGACGTGCCGGTCGACGCAGTTGTGGGCGACGTTGAGCCGCCCGCCGACGAACCACTTCGCGAACGGGGCCTCGCTCCAGTCGAGGACCTGCTCGAAGTCGGTGTCCCACGTGAGCCGCTCGCGTGCCTGCCGGGCCCAGAAGCCCTCGAGGTCGGCCGTGGCCTCCTCGAAGAGCTCGGGCTGACCGTTCGCGTCGGCCGCGAGCTGCGGCGACGGGGCGAGATCGGGGACGGGTGCGGTCTCGGACACGGGATCTCCTCGTTGAGCGTGCTCGTGCGGGTGCTGCCTCGGTACACCCTGTCGTCACGTGACGTGGCGCACAACCGTGCGTCCATGGCCGGGCCGACCAGCGGCACCACCGCGCGCCGAGCGGACGCCCCTGCCGTCAGAGCCAGCCGCGGTCGCGGGCGACGGCTGCCGCCTCGACGCGGGTGCCGGTGCCCGTCTTGCCGATCGCCGACGACAGGTGGTTGCGCACGGTGCCGGGGGACAGGTGCACCCGGCGCGAGATGTCGGCGACGGTCGCCCCGCCGAGCGCCTCGCGCAGGACGTCCCGCTCCCGCGGGGTCAGCGGGTTGCGGCCCTCGACGAGGGAGGCCGTTGCCAAGGCGGGGTCGACCACCCGCAGGCCCGCGGCGACCCGGCGGACCGCGTCGGCGAGCTCGTCGGCGGGGGCGTCCTTGACGACGAAGCCGCTGGCGCCCGCCTCGAGCGCCCGGCGGAGGTACCCCGGACGGCCGAACGTCGTGACGATGAGGCAGTGCACCGCGGGGAACCGGGTGCGGACGGCCCGGGTCGCCTCGATCCCGTCCGTCCCCGGCATCTCGATGTCGACGAGGCACACGTCCGGGAGCGCCGTCGCGACGGCATCGGCGACCTCGTCGCCCCGCCCGACCTGCGCGACGACCTCGATGTCGGGCTCGAGGTCGAGGAGGGTGGCGAGGGCGCCACGGACCATCGCCTGGTCGTCGGCGAGGAGGACGCGGATCACGAGCCGGCTCCGATCGGGAGCGTGACCTCGACGCGCGTGCCGGGCCGATCGGGGCGAGGCCCGACGTCGAGGGTGCCCCCAGCAGCGGTGACCCGTTCCCCGAGGCCCGACAGCCCGGTCCTGGCGCGCGCACCTCGTGTCCCCACCCCGTCGTCCTCGACGAGGAGCGTGCCCGGGCCGAGCCGGACGGTGCACGTCCGGGCGCGGGAGTGGCGCACGACGTTCGTCACCGCTTCCCGCAGCGCCCATGCGACGGTAATCCGGTGGCGGGGGTCGACCTCCTCGGCCGACCCGGGCAGGTCCGCGGTGATGCCGCACCCCTCGAGTACCGTCCGCGCGTTCTCGAGCTCCTCGGTGAGGCGGGCCACCCGGATCCCGGAGACGGTCGAGCGGATCTCCGCGAGGGACTGGCGGGCGAGGTCACCGATCTGGGCGACCTCCGCCCGGGCGCGCTCCGGGTCGCGGTCGACCAGCCGTTGCGCGAGCTCGGTCTTCACGGCGATGACGGTGAGGGTGTGGCCCAGGACGTCGTGGACGTCGCGGGCCATCCGGTCCCGTTCGTCGGCCAGCCGCGCCTCCTCCTGCGCCTGGCGGACCTCGGCAGCGCGGATCTCGGCCAACCGCCCACCGAGGGACAGCACGCCGACGGCGAGGACGACGACCGTGAGGGGCCACCACCGGGCCAGGTCGCCGGATACGGCTGGTCCACCGACCGCGACGGCGATCGCGGCCACGAGGCTGGCCCATGCCCAGCGCAGCGGGAGCGCGTAGGACGTGAGCGAGACGACGTAGGGCAGCAGGCCGGCGACGCCCGAGCCGAGGAGGGGGACCAGACCGATCGCGACGAGGCAGCACGCGCAGATCCCTGCCAGGGCCACCCGGTCTCCCGTTCCCCAGCGCTCGGGCGGGCCCATGCGGACGATGACGAGGATGTCGAGGGCGGTGAAGACGGCCAGCCCCACCATCCCGGCCGCGCGGGCCGTGGCAGAGGCGTCGCTCGTTGCCACCCCGGCCGCGGGGAAGACGAGGAAGACGAGCCACGCGGCGGCCATGAGGGTGTAGCGACGCTCCAGCGACCGGCGGTCGTGCTCCGTGTGCGCCGTCATGGACACCATGATGGGCACGGAAGCCTTCCCCTGCCCCCGGCCGGGCGTCCCGGTTCCGCCATGACATCCGTCAGGGGCGCTGTCGGGTGCGGTGGTTACGCTTCGCGTGACGGGCGTCGGACCTCGGCGCCGCGGGCGGGTCGTGGGGAGATCGGTGCGATGAAGAGGTGGCTGGGCGTGGCGCTCGCCGTCGTGCTGCTGCTCGGCGTCGCCGCCGCGGTCGTCCTCGGCACCGGCCGAGACGGGCAGGAGGGTGGGCCCGATGGTGGTGGACGCCGTGACCTCACGCTCGTCACGGGCGTGATCGGGTCGGAGAAGAAGCCGTTCTTCGAGGACCCGGAGGTCAAGCGCGTCCTGGCCGAGCACGGGTACGAGGTTCGGATCGACACGGCCGGGTCCCGGGAGATCGCGAGCCTGCCGAAGCTCGAGGAGTACGACTTCGCCTTCCCCAGCTCCACGCCCGCGGCCGACCGCATCCGCAAGGAGCACACGACGAACGGGACCGTCACCCCGTTCAGCACGCCGATGGCGGTCGCGACCTTCGCACCCATCGTCGACGCCCTCCGCCCGACCGGGATCTTCACCACGGGCAAGCACGGCCAGGTCGTCTTCCACGTCGACCGCTACCTGGCGACGGTCGGCAAGCGCACCCGGTGGAACGAGGTCAAGGGCAACGAGGCCTACCCGGCGTCGAAGTCGGTCCTCGTGACGACGAGCGACGTCCGGAAGTCGAACTCCGCCGCCATGTTCCTCGCGCTGGCCGCCTACGTCGCCAACGACGGTGCCGTCGTCAGGTCGAAGGCGCAGGAGCAGAAGGTCCTGCCGCAGGTCGCCCCGCTCTTCCTCGACCAGGGCTACAGCGACAGCAGCTCGGACGGGCCGTTCGAGGACTACCTGAGCATCGGCATGGGCAAGACCCCGATGGTGCTCTGCTACGAGGCGCAGTTCCTCGAGCGGCAGCTGGCGAAGGACGGCTCGATCGGCGACGACATGGTCCTCGCGCACCCGGTGCCGGACGTCACCTCCAAGCACACGGTCGTCTCGTTCAGCGCGCCCGGCAAGGAGCTCGGTCGGCTCCTGGCCGAGGACCCCGAGCTGCAGCGTCTCGCGGCCATCCACGGCTTCCGCCCGCGTGACCGCGCCGTCTTCGCAGCCGTGCTCAAGGACAAGGGCGTCAAGGCCCCGCCCGAGCTCATCGACGTCATCGAGCCGCCGGCGTACGAGCGGCTCGAGGGCCTCATCGTCGGCATCGAGAAGAAGTACTGACCGCACCGTCACGTCACCAGGGGAGACCATGACCGACCAGCCGCAGCCCGTCCCGCAGCCCACGACGCCGGCGACCCCGGCGCCGCCCGTCGCGACCGCCGCCCCGTCCTCGTCGCTCGACATCGGCAGCCCGCTGGCAGCCGCCTCGGAGGCTCCGACGACGTCGAGCGACCTCGTCCTGCACCCCCCGGCGCCCGTGCCGGCCATCGCGCCGGAGCAGGCCGGGACGATGGTGCCGCTGGAGCCGGCGCAGCTCGACGCGCTCGCCCAGAAGGCCCAGGCGTTCGTCACCCAGCTCGCCGAGATGGACCCCCGGCAGCCGGAGTTCAACGCGAAGGTCCGCGACATCGCGATCATGGGCGACCAGGACGTCCGCGCCGCCAGCCAGGTCGCGAACCGGATGCTCGAGCGGCCCGTCCGGGCGCTGCAGGAGGCCCGCGGCGGGGGCGGCGACGTCGGCCAGGCCCGAGTGGCGACCGGCCTCGTCGAGCTCCGGCGCACGATCGAGGACCTCGACCCGAGCCAGGTCAACCAGGGGGGTCTCGGCGGGTTCATCTCCCGGCTGCCGTTCATGGACAACGTCAAGGACTACTTCGCCAAGTACGCGAGCGCGCAGACCCACCTCGAGAAGATCATCGTCACCCTCCAGCGCGGGCAGGAGGAGCTCCGCAAGGACAACGCGGCGATCGAGGGGGAGAAGGTCAACCTCTGGGCGACGATGCAGCGGATGCAGGAGTACGCGGTCCTCGCGGCGAGCCTCGACGCGGCGATCGTCCAGCACATCGAGACCGTCCGTCTCACCGACCCGGAGCGGGCCGACCAGCTGACGTCCGACCTGCTCTTCGTCGTCCGCCAGAAGCACCAGGACCTGCTCACGCAGCTGGCCGTCTCGGCGCAGGGGTACCTCGCGCTCGACCTCGTGCGGAAGAACAACACCGAGCTCATCCGCGGCGTCGAGCGGGCGACGACGACGACCGTCTCCGCCCTGCGCACGGCGATCGTCGTCGCCCAGGCGCTGGCGAACCAGAAGCTCGTCCTCGACCAGATCACCGCGCTCAACACGACGACGAGCAACCTCATCGTCAGCACCTCGGAGATGCTGCGGAAGCAGACGGGCGAGATCCACACCCAGGCCGCGAGCAGCACGGTGAGCCTCGACGCGCTCAAGCAGTCCTTCGCCAACGTGTACGCGACGATGGACGCGATCGACACCTTCAAGGTCCAGGCCGTCGACTCGATGGCCGCGACGGTCTCCACCCTCGAGAGCGAGCTCGGCAAGGCGAACAGCTACCTCAGCCGGGCGCGGGAGCAGCAGGAGCGGCTCGAGGGGCCGATCGGCCATGCGTGAGGCCCAGCGGCTCGCCGGCGCCCGGGCGGTCCTGATCGCCCTGCTCCTCCTGCCCGCGCTCCTGCTGTCCTCGTGCTCGGGCAGCGGCGACGACGGGGCCGACGGCGGTGGCGCCGGCGACGAGCAGGTGCTGCGCGTCCTCGCCGGCTCGGAGATCAAGGACCTCGCCCCCGTCCTCGAGAAGGCGCGCGAGGCGACGGGCGTCCGGGTCGAGCTCACGTACACCGGCACCCTCGAGGGCGCCGAGCAGGTCGCGTCCGGCGGGGCCGAGTCCTCGGCCGACGCGATCTGGTTCTCCTCCAACCGCTACCTCAACCTCCTCCCCGGCGGGAAGGGCGCGGTGGCGACGTCGACGCGGACGATGACCTCGCCCGTCGTCCTCGGCGTGCGGGAGTCGAAGGCCAAGGAGCTCGGCTGGGACGCGAGCGCCCCGACGTGGGGCCAGATCGCGGACGCGGCCAAGGCGAAGAAGTTCCGGTTCGGGATGACCGACCCCTCGGCGAGCAACTCCGGGTTCTCCGCGCTCGTCGGGGTCGCGACGGCCCTGTCCGGCGGCGGGTCGGCACTGGACTCCTCGAAGGTGGCCTCGGCCCGCCCGGGGCTGCGCGCGTTCTTCGGCGGCCAGACGCTCACCTCCGGCTCGTCGGGCTGGCTCGCCGAGGCGTACGTCAAGGCCCAGGGACGCACGGGCGCGGACGCGGTCGACGGGCTCGTGAACTACGAGTCGGTCCTTCTCGAGCTGAACGACGGCGGGCAGCTGAGCGAGCCCCTGACGATCGTCCGCCCCAAGGACGGGGTCGTCACCGCCGACTACCCGTTCGCGCTCCTGAAGTCCGCGGCGCCGGAGAAGCGGGCGGCCTACGACGAGCTCGCGGCCTGGCTGCGCACCCCCGAGGCGCAGCAGCTGATCATGGAGACCACCTCGCGGCGGCCGGCCGTCCCGTCGGTGAAGCTCGACCCGAAGTTCGGCAAGGGCGTGCTGCTCGAGCTGCCGTTCCCCGCCTCCCGGCAGGTCGCCGACGGCCTCATCGAGAGCTACCTGCAGGACCTGCGCCGCCCCACCCAGACCGTCTACGTCCTCGACGTCTCCGGTTCGATGGAGGGACCCCGGCTCGACCAGCTCAAGTCCGCGCTCGGGGCGCTCACCGGTCAGGGGTCGCAGCAGGGGTCCGACCGGTTCACCACCTTCCGAGACCGCGAACGGGTCGTCCTCCTGCCGTTCGCCGGATTCCCGATGGAGCCGCAGGAGTACCTCATCGCGCCGGGGGCGAAGGGTGACGACGCCCGCCGCCGGATCCGGGACAGCGGCAACGCGCTCTCGGCCCGCGGCGGGACGGCGATCTTCGCGAGCACGGAGGAGGCGTACGACATCGCGGCGGGGCTCAAGCGCCGCAACCCCGACACGTTCACGTCGATCGTCGTCATGACCGACGGCGAGAACACCCAGGGCATCGGGCTGGCGGAGTTCCGCCGCCGGTACGACTCCTGGCCGGCGGAGCAGCGGGCCATCCCCGTCTTCGCCGTCCGCTTCGGCGACGCCGACCCCGCCGAGCTCAAGGGCCTGACCGAGGCGACGGGCGGCAAGGTCTTCGACGCGGGATCGGGCGACCTCACCGCGGCCTTCCGCGAGATCCGCGGGTACCAGTGACGAACCCCGTCCTGCGCTACCTCGGGTCGACGAAGAACATCGTCGGCAGCGCCGCCGGCCTCGCCGGTCTCGCCGCGACGCTCCCCACGGGGCTCGCCGGCGACCTGTGGCCGGTCGTCGTGGCCGGCCTCTACGGCGCGGGGGCGCTCCTGGCGCCCCGGGAGAAGGCGAAGCTCACGGTCGGCGGCTTCGGTGCGGTCGAGGCGACGCGGCTCAAGGAGGAGCTCGCGTCGCTCCAGACGCGGGTCGCGGCGCGGCGCTCGCGGCTCGCCCCCGACACCCGCGACCGGCTCGACGCGGTGATGGCGAGCCTCACGGAGATCCTCGACCGCGCCGAGGGCCTGGCCACCTCCCCGGACGACCTCTTCGTCGTCGGCCAGACGATCCGCGACTACGTCCCGACGTCGCTCGAGGCGTACCTCAACCTGCCGCTGCGGTACGCGATGAGCCACAAGGGGGCGTCCGGGAAGACCCCGCACGAGGAGCTCAACGGCCAGCTGGAGATCCTCGCGGAGAAGCTCGGGGCGGTGTCCGAGGCGCTCTACGCCGGCGATGCGCAGAAGCTGCGCGACCAGGGCCGATTCCTCCAGGACCGCTTCCGGGGCAGCAGCCTCGACCTCTGACGGGGCAGCCGCCACGGCCGGAGACGGCCCGTTCACCCGCCCGTCACCGCGGCGGGATTGAATCGGTCCGAGGTGCCCGCCCGATGGTGCCCGGTCGAGGAGGAACGATGGACGACGTACCCAGCTCGAAGGTCGCGGTCGGCTTTCTGGGCCCCCAGCCCTACATGGCGACCGCGCTCGAGGAGCTGCGGGAGACCTATGACGTCCACGTCCTGACCCCGGACGGCTGGAGCGAGCAGGAGATGGACGCGGTCGCCGCCGACTGCCGGGCCAAGGGCGTGGAGGCGGTCGCCGGGTACGCGCAGAAGGACGCCTTCCACCACGTCCTCATCAACGAGCGCCTGGGCAACGCGGTCCCCCGCAGGCTGGCGTTCCTGCACTGCATGAACAAGTACCTCATGCGCACCCTCGAGGCCGACGCGTTCTGGTTCGTCGCCATCGACCCGCTCGCCCAGAGCGACGACGAGATCATCGACTCCATCGCCGAGTGGCCGTTCATGCTCAAGAACACCTCGCTGTCCCTCGGACGGGGGATCTACAAGATCAAGGACGAGGACGGGCTACGGCAGGTGCTCGCCGCCTACCGCGCCGACACCGACCTCCAGCAGCTCATCGCCGCGCAGAACGCCGCGTACACGAAGGGCATGACCGACGCGATGCCGCCGGTGGTCCCGCCGTTCCTCGGCGAGCACCTCGTCGACATGTCCCGCTGCGTCGAGTACTGCTACGAGGGGTACATCACCGCCGAAGGCGAGATCGTCCACTACGCGCTCACCGAGGAGGTCTACTTCCGCGGGCACGAGGCGCTGGGGTACATCACCCCGCCGATCTCCGTCGGGGTCGACAAGGCCCACGAGATCGAGGCGTGGGTCGAGGACTACATGGGCCGGATGCGGGACCTGGGCTACCTCAACCAGTTCTTCAACCTCGAGTTCTGGATCCTCCCGGACGGAACGATCGCGCTCACCGAGATCAACCCGCGCGCAGCGCACAGCTACCACTACAACTACGCGCACTCCTTCGGGGCGAACCTCTACGGCGACAACCTCGAGCTCGTCCGGACCGGCCGTCGGCTGCCGGGCCGGACGCCGTGGCAAGTGTGGCTCGACGGCGAGACGCGGTGCTACACCCTCATCACGCTCATCACCGCGACGTCGACCGGACCGGTCGAGGAGATCCTCGACTACGACTACGTCGACCACCTCGAGCAGGCGGAGGGCGTGCTCGTCCGGCACACCCGCCAGCGGGAGGACGTCCTCGTCGAGGCGGACATGACGGCCGCCGGTGTCATGCTCCTGCAGATGTGGCTCACCGGTGACACGAAGGAGGACGTCGTCGCCCGCGAGCGGGAGATCCGGTCGCGCATCTACCGGAAGCCGCCCCAAGGGCTGGAATACCCCGACCATTGGCAGTGACCGCCTGCGCGGATCGGCGCGTTCTGGGACGATCGACGGGACCTCGACACCGACCATCGATGGGAATCCGATGCGCCGCATGCCAGTGCGTACCTCCGCCGTCGTCGCGGCGGTCATCATCCTCACCGGCTGCGGGAGCCTGGGGAACGACAGCCCGCCGTCGTCCAGCTCCGCCAGCAGCTCCGCCAGCAGCTCCGCCCCCGAGTCCACGACCTCGTCCGCGCCGGACGCCTCCAGCCCGAGCGCGTCGGACTCCTCGGGCGGGGTCACCACCGCCGGCCCGTCCGAGTCCCCGACCGAGGTCGCCGCGGGCGACAGCACCATCGCGTCGGGCTCGGGCTCGATGAGCATCGACGGCGGCCCCAAGGTCACGCTGTCCGAGGCGTCCTGCCTGACCAGCTCCACCACCGCCGCCTACACGGCCACCGAGTCGGAGGGTTCCAAGAGCGGCCTGCTCATCGGCAAGAAGGACGGCAAGGTCTCGGTCGTCGTCACCGACGGCAGCACGGTCCTCGCGAGCGAGGACGCCGCGGGCCTGCAGCTCGAGCCGAAGTCCGCGAAGGGCTCGGACATCGCCGTCCAGGGCATGGACGGCGCGACGAAGAAGGTCTCCTTCGAGATCACCTGCTGACCCGCGACGCGCGCGACGAGGGGCCCGCCACCGGTGACGGTGACGGGCCCCTCGGCCGTGCGGGGACGGGTCAGTGGTCGATGGCCTCCGCCACGCCGTGACCGGTGAGGGAACGGACCTCCATCTCCGCGTACTTGTCCTCGTTGAACTCCTTGCTCGTCACCGTGCCGAGCCACCCGAGGAAGAACCCGAGCGGGATCGAGACGAGCCCGGGGTTGTCGAGCGGGAACCAGTGGAAGTCGATCGACGCCGGGAGCATCGAGAGCGTCTTGCCGGTCGCCGGGTCGACGCCCTTGCCCGAGACGACGGGGCTGAAGAAGATCAGCCCGACCGCCGACAGCAGACCGCCGTAGATCGACCAGACCGCGCCGCGGGTGTTGAACCGCTTCCAGAACAGCGAGTAGAGGATCGTCGGGAGGTTCGCGCTCGCCGCGACGGCGAACGCGAGGGCGACGAGGAAGGCGATGTTCTGGTCCTTGGCGAGCATGCCGCCGAGGATCGCGATGACGCCGCCGCCGACCGCGGCCCAGCGGGCCACCTTGACCTCCTCCTCGGGCGTGGCCTTGCCGTGCTTGAAGACCTGGTTGTACAGGTCGTGGGCGAAGGTCGCGCTCGTCGTGATCGTCAGGCCGGCGACGACGGCGAGGATCGTCGCGAAGGCGATGCCGGAGACGATGCCGAGCAGCGGGGAGCCGCCGAGCTCGTAGGCGAGCAGCGGAGCGGCGGCGTTCGCCTTGCCCGGGGCCTTGGCGATCGCGTCCGGGCCGACGAGGGCGGCCGCGCCGAAGCCGATGACGAGCGTCAGCAGGTAGAACCCGCCGATGAGCCAGATCGCCCACTCGACCGACTTGCGGGCGGCCTTGCTCGTCGGGACGGTGTAGAACCGCTGGAGGACGTGCGGCAGGCCGGCGGTGCCGAGGACGAGCGCCATCGCCAGCGAGATGAAATCGATCTTCGTCGTCGTCGTCTTGCCGTACTTCAGGCCGGGCGTGAGCAGCTTGTCGGCCGCCGCCGCCGTCTTCGGGTCGGCCGAGCCCTTGGTCATGGTGACGGCCTCGGTGAACACCCCGGACAGGTTGAACTTGAAGAGGGCGAGCACCCAGATGGTCATGATCGCCGTCGCTGCGATGAGGAGGACGGCCTTGATGATCTGCACCCAGGTGGTGCCCTTCATCCCGCCGATCATCACGTAGGCGACCATGACGGCCCCGACGACCGCGATGACGACGTTCTGGGCCGTCGCACCGGTGACGCCGAGCAGGAGCGAGACGAGCGCCCCGGCGCCGGCCATCTGCGCCAACAGGTAGAAGAAGCTCACCGACAACGCCGAGGTCGCCGCGGCCATGCGGACCGGCCGCTGCTTGAGCCGGTACGAGAGGACGTCGGCCATCGTGAAGCGGCCGGTGTTGCGCATGAGCTCGGCCACGAGCAGGAGCGCGACGAGCCAGGCGACGAGGAAGCCGATCGAGTAGAGGAAGCCGTCGTAGCCCTGGAGCGCGATGGCGCCGGCGATGCCGAGGAAGCTCGCAGCCGAGAGGTAGTCACCGGCGATGGCGACGCCGTTCTGCTTGCCGGAGAAGGCGGCGCCGCCGGTGTACATCTGGCCGGCGGTCTTCTGGCCGGAGGCGACCTTGATGACGATGCCGAGCGTGACGAGGACGAAGGCGGCGAAGATGCCGATGTTCAGCAGCGGGTTGCCGACCCCGGCACCGCTGGCGGTGGCGAGCGCGGTCATCAGTGGCTCCCCCCGCCGTCGAGGCGGGCACCGATGGCGTCGGCGCGCGGGTCGAACTCACGGCCGGCCCAGCGGGCGTAGAGGAACGTGATCGCGAAGGTCGTCACGAACTGGCCCAGGCCCATGAGGAGACCGATGGTGATGCTCCCGGCGACCTTCGTCCCCATGAGCGAGGGGGCGAAGATCGACAGCAGGACGTAGAGGAAGTACCACGCGAGGAAGAAGGCCGTGGTGGGGAAGACGAAGCCGCGGAAGCGCCGCCGCAGGTCGGCGAACTCCTCCGAGCGTTGGACGGCGAGATAGGTCTCGCTCGTCGTCGGGTGGGCGCCGTTGCTCACTGGGGGTTCACCTCCGGATCGGGCGGGCGCCGTTGCCCGCCGTCTGCGTCCGAGGGTCCCGTGGCGGTCCGGGGGCCGCAACGACGTCCGGTGCCGGGTCGCCCGGGGGAGGGTGGCGGGCGTCCAACGGCGGGGGGACGCGCGCCGAACGGTCGCCGGGCGCGGCCGAGCGGTCGTCCGCGCGCGACCGGGTGGCCGGGGGCTTCGCGCCCATCGAATCGGCTCCCGGTCACCGGATCCGATGACCGGGAGTCGAGTCGCGCGGCGCGAGGGGGGTCAGCCCCGGGGCGCCACGCCCTGCGCAGACTCCGGGGTGTGCAGGCGCGCGAGAAAGCGGTCGGTCCCGCGGGGGATCGAGGACGGCGTCGCGAGGGAGACGACCGTCGCCGTCGCGAAGGCGAGGGGGATGCTCCACGCGGCCGGGTGGGCGACGAGGGCGGTCGCCCACGAGGCGCCGGGCGCATCACCGCGGACGAGGGACAGCCCCACGCACCCGAACGACGTGGCGCCCCCGACGAGCATCCCCGCCGTCGCGCCGACCGTGGACAGGCCCCGCCACCACACGCCCAGGACGAGCAGGGGCGTGAACGTCGCCGCGGCGACCGAGAACGTGAGACCGACCGTCGTCGCCAGCCCGAGCGGCGGCACGACGAGGCTCAGCAGCAGCGGGACGAGCAGCGCGAGGACCGTCCCCAGCCGGAACCCGCCGACGGACCCGCCCTCGCCGACGACGCCCGAGCGGGGCCGCCGCACGGGGGAGATGACGTCCTGGTCGAGGACGCCCGCGACGGCGATAGCGAGCCCGGAGGCGGTCGAGAGGAAGGCGGCCACGGCCCCGGCACCGACGAGGGCGGCGAGCGCCTCGCCGGCGGGACCGCCCAGCGCCGCGCGCGGCAGGTCGAGGAGGACGGCGTCGACGTCCCCGGCGTACCCGGGCGGGAGGAAGACGTGGCCGAGCACGCCGACGACGGGCGGGAAGAGGTAGAAGAGGCCGAGCAGCGCGACGACGAGCACCGTCGTCCGCCGGGCGGCCGCGCCGTCGGCGTTCGTGTAGAGCCGGATGACGACGTGCGGCAGCGCCATCGTCCCCAGCGACAGCCCGAGGATCGTCGAGACGGTCGCGTAGAAGGGGTGGCCCGTGACGCCGAGACCGTGGAACGGCTGCGACCAGCCGGGCGGCGGGTCGATGGCCGGTGCGCCGCGGTGGAGCCACAGCACGACGAGCACGAGGGCGGGCACGGCGAGCGCGACGAGCTTGAACCAGTACTGCCCGGCCTGGACGAGGGTGATCGATCGCATCCCGCCGGCGGCGACGGTGACCGCGACGATGCCGGCGACGAGCGTCGAGCCCACCCACGGCGGGGACCCCACGAGGTGCTCGAGCGCGGTCCCCGCCCCGCGCAGCAGCGGCAGGAGGTAGAGCCAGCCGACGAGGACGACGAGCCCCCCGCAGACTCGGCGGACCCGCCGGCTGCCCAGCCGCGCGGCCGCGAAGTCGGGGAGGGTGTACGCCCCCGAGCGGCGCAGCGGGGCGGCGACGAGCACCAGCAGCGCGAGGAAGCCGACGGTGTACCCGACGGGGAACCACAGCATGTCGAGGCCGCCGGTGAAGACGAGCCCGCCGACCCCGAGGAAGCTCGCCGCGGAGAGGTACTCGCCGCAGATCGCGCTCGCGTTCCGTGAGGCGCCGACCGACCGGCTCGCGACGTAGAAGTCGCTCGTGGCCCGGGAGAACCGGCCGCCCATGAGCCCGACCCCGACGGTGGCGAGGCAGACGAGGGCGACGGCCAGCAGGGTCACTGGCGCTGGATCGTCGCGTCGAACTGGCGCTCGATCCGTTCCGACCCCCGGACGTGGACCCAGGCGAGCAGGACCGCCGCCGGGTAGAGGGCGCCGCCGAGGACGAGCCACGGGAAGGGCACGCCGAGGACCCGGATGCCCGCCGAGCCCGGGACGAGCGCGAAGAGGACCGGCAGCAGCCCGAGGCCGACGATCCCGACGGCGATGACACCGAGCGCGAGACGGCCTTGCGCCCGCAGCAGGTCGCTCACCCACACCTGGCCGAGGCCGGTCTGCTCGGCGAGGTCGAGCCGGCGGGCCGAGCGCCGCGGCGTGCTGGGCGCAGCGGCCGAGCGGGTGACCCGCACCCGGCGGGGGGTCTCGGGCGTTGCCGGTCCCGTGGTCTCGCGGCTCACAGGGAGACCCCCGCGTCCCCGCGGGCGAGGAGCTCGCGCAGGTCGCGGGTGTGGCGGCGGCTGACCTGCAGGGGGATGCCCTCGACGACCACCGTGCACCGGCCGTGGTCGGTGCGCACCTCCTGGATGTGGCGCGCCGAGACGAGGGTGCTGCGGTGGATGCGGACGAACCCGACCGACGCCCAGCGCTCCTCGAGGGTCGCCATGGGGATGCGCACGAGGTGCCCGCCGGTGGCCGTGTGGAGTCGGACGTAGTCGCCGTGCGCCTCGACCCAGCGGATGTCCGAACGCTTGACGAGTCGGGTCACCCCCGCGAGCTCGACCGGGACCGTCTCTTCCGGCGGCTCCTGGTCGGCCGGCGCGGCCTCCCGGGGCTGGGCCTGGACGACCCGGCGCACGGCCTCCCGGAGCCGCGCCGCGCGCACGGGTTTGACGACGTAGTCGTCGGCGTCGAGGGCGAAGGCGTCGACCGCGTGCTCCTCGTGCGCGGTGACGAAGACGATCCGCGGGCGCTCCGCGAAGCGCGAGACGACGCGGGCCAGCGCCATGCCGTCGAGCCCGGGCATGGAGATGTCGCTCAGGACGAGGTCGACCCGCTCGCGCTCGAGGACGCCCAGGGCCCCGGTGCCGCTGGCGGCGGTGAGGATCCGGCCGACGCGCTCGTCCTGCTCGAGGAGGTACTGCATCTCCGACAGCGCCGGGGCCTCGTCGTCGACGACGAGGACGGTGAGGCCGGGCACGGCAGGGGTGCGGCCGTGGGCGTCCTCGCCCGCCATCGCGCTCGGCATGCGCGGGATGCTACCGGTCAGTCGGTCTCGTGTGGCTGGAACTTCGGAACCCGGAAGGCGACCCTCGTCCCGGCCCCGCGCGCGGTGTCCACGACGAGCCCGGCAGCCGGGCCGTAGACCTGCCGGAGCCGGGCGTCGACGTTGCCCAGGCCGACGGAGTCGGTCCGCAGCTGGCCGTCGAGCACTCGCCGGACGTGCTCGGGGTCCGCGCCGACGCCGTCGTCCTCGATGGACACCTCGACGTCCGTCCCGCGGTCGGTCGCGGTCAGGGTCACGTGCCCGGGCCCCTCCTTCGGCGCGAGCCCGTGGCGCACGGCGTTCTCGACGAGCGGCTGGATCGCGAGGTAGGGCACGCGCACGGGCAGCACCGCAGGGTCGATCCGGAGGCTGATGCGCAGCCGGTCGCCGAAGCGGGCCTGCTCGAGGACGAGGTAGCGCTCGACGTTCTGCAGCTCCTCGCGCAGGGTCGTGAAGGCTCCGCCGCGGCGCAGCGCGTAGCGCGTGAAGTCGGCGAACTCGAGAAGGAGCTCACGGGCCCGGTCGGGGTCGGTCCGGACGAACGTGGCGATCGCCGCAAGCGAGTTGTAGACGAAGTGCGGGCTGATCTGCGCACGCAGGGCCCGCAGCTCGGCCTCGACGGCGCGTGTGCGCTCGAGGTCGAGCTCGGCGAGCTCGACCTGGTCGGCGACGAGCCGCGCGACCTCCTCGAGCGCGAGCGCGAGGCCGGAGGTGACGCTCGGGCCGTAGGCGGCGATGGTCCCGACGAGCCGGCCGTCGGCGACGATCGGGGTGACGACGGCGGCCCGCACGGGGCAGTCGGGGTCGGGGCAGCGGACGTCGCGCTCGGTGAGGGCGACGGTGCGGCCGGTGCGACGGGCCTGCTCGGCGTGCCCGTGGGCGCTCGTCAGGTGGTGCTCGCCGACGCCCTCCCAGACGATCGGCCCGGTCGGGTCGCACACCGCGATCGCGGGGGTGCCGAGCATCGCGCGCAGGTGCGGTGCGGCGCGGGTGACGCCGGAGTCGTCGAGCCCCTCGCGCAGCTCCCGGGCGGCGAGCGAGGCGGTGTGCAGGGTCTCGTGGGTGGCGCGGTCGGCGTCGCTGAGGAAACCCCCGCGCGGGCGCCGGGCGCGGACAATGACCTGGCCGAGCACCCACAGCAGGACCAGCGTCGTCGCGACGACGATCGCCGTCGGCAGGTGCAGGCCCGTGGTCACCCTGGCACGCTAGCCGGGTGCGCGGCTCCCCGTGCCGTGGCGGGCCGGGCGCAGGGCCCACCTACGCTCTGCGCGTGAGCTCGAAACCGGACCCCGTCGTCGACGCCCTCTCGCAGATCGCCGCCCTGCCGGCCGTCGTCACGGCGGTCGACGACTCTCGCGAGGCGTGCACCCGGCTGCGGTGGCACCAGGCGCTGCGCCGGCGGATCCCCGAGGCGGCCGCGGAGTCGCGGGTCCGGGGGGCGTGGGCGAGCGCCGAGCTGGACGGCGCGCGCAGCTCGGCCGACATCGTCCGTGATCTCGCGTGCGGGGCGCGGCACTGGTCGCCAGACCCCGACCCGGGCGAGCGGGTGCTGCGCGGTGCCGTCACCGCGACGAGCGAGGCCGAGCACGTGCGGTCCGTCGTCCTCGCGGCGCCGCTGCAAGCGCTGGCCCGCCTGCACCTGGCGGCGGCGGCCGACCTCGTCGACGACCCGGCGCAGCTCGGACGGCCCCGGAACCCCGGCGAGGAGTGCGGCGAGCTCGTCGACCTCGGTCCCGCGCCCGAGGTGAGCGAGATGCGCGCGCGCCTCGACGCGCTGACTCGGGTCGTCGCGGCCCACGGGCGGATCCCGACCCTCGTCGTCGCCGCGATCGTCCACGGCGAGGTCGCGGCCGTCCGCCCGTTCACCCGGGGCAACGGCGTCGTCGCCCGGGCGATGGAACGGGCGATCATCCAGGCCGGGGGGCTCGACCCGACCGCCGTCGTCGTGCCGGAGGCGGGCCACGGGGCGCAGGGTGGGACCGCCTACCTCGGGGCGCTCACCGCGTACGCGACCGGAGGCCCCGACGGGCTCGTGCTGTGGCTCACCCACTGCGGTGACGCGGTCGTCGCGGGCGCGCTCGAGGGCCAGGGCATCGCCGACGCCGTTCTCGCAGGTCGGCTGGGGTAGCCGGCGCGGGTGCGCCGGCGTGCTGCGGTACGGCGGCGGCGCGGATTCCACACTTGCGCTGGGTGGCTCGCATGACACACGATTGCGCTGTCGCTCCCCACGGGTCGAGCGACGGCGTCGGGGTTCCTCCCCCCCCTCGAACCCCGGCGTCGACGGCCCCGGTCCACTCCCCCCAGGACCGGGGCCGTCCCCGTTCCCGCAACATCTCCGGCGCCGGTGTCCACAGCGCAGCCCGCGTCGGGTCGTCGTCCACAGGCGGGCGCCGGGGTTAGGTCGGGCGCCGGCCCCCGCGATGGACTCGGAGCATGCCCGTCATCCACGTCACCGGCGCCTCCGGAGGCCTTGGCACGTCGGTCCTCGCCGCCGCGCTCGCCGCCCGCGCGGCGCGTCGCCGACTGCGGACCGTCCTCGTCGACGGCGACCCCCTCGGGGCGCTCGACGTCACCTGCGGCATCGAGCACGAGGACGGCTACCGCTGGTCGGACCTGACCGACCTCAACGGCGCGGTCGACGGCCGGCTCCTCGCAGCGGGCCTGCCGAGGGACGAGTGCCCGGTCCTGGCCGGGGACGTCTCCGGCGCGCGCGTTCCCGAGGCCGTCCACCGCGCGGTGCTCGCCGCGATCACGGAGGTCGCCGACGTGGTCGTCGTCGACGGCCCCGGTCCCGGCGGGCCCGACGCCGACGCCTCGACGGTGCTCGTCGCGGGGGTGTCCCCGAGACGGGTGGCCGATGCCGACCGGGTCATCCTCGGGTGGCCCGCCGACGGGCGGCTGCCCGTCCTCGTCACGCGGGGGCCCCGCCGGGACGAGGACCTCGCCGAGGTCGTCGCGGCCCATCTGGGGCTGCCCCTGGCCGCCCACCTCCCGGACGTCCCGCGCTTCCCCGTCGACGAGGCCGCCGGTCGCTGGCCCGGGACCGCTGGCCCGCTCACCCGCGTGGCCGACCGGGTCCTCGATGCGGTCGTGGAGCCGGGGCACCGGGCGGTGGCCTCGTGACGGGGCGACCGCGATCCGCGCGGGGGATCGACGGCGCCATCGAGGAACGGATCCGGGCCGGGACCACCCCCGCCACCCGGGTGCTCCAGGACGTGGCCGCGGCGGACCGAGCGAGGCTGGGTGAGACGGGGACGCTGGCGACGGCCGCCCGTCTCGCCGACGACCTCGTCGGCCTGGGCCCCCTCGCTCCGCTCGTCGGCGACGACGCCGTGACCGACGTGCTCGTCAACGGCGACGGCCGGGTCTGGGTCGATCGCGGGCGCGGTGTCCAGCGGTCGGTCGAGCACGACCTCGACGGCCCGGATGCGGTGCGCCGGCTCGCGGTGCGGCTCGCAGGCCTGGCCGGTCGGCGCCTCGACGAGGGGCAGCCCTGGGTCGACGGCCTCCTCGACGGCGGGGTCCGGCTGCACGCGATCCTCCCGCCGCTCGCCGGGGACGGGGCGCACGTGTCGTTGCGGATCCCCCGCCGGATGGCCCGCACCCTGGCGGACCTCGCGGCCAGCGGGATGATGACCCCCGGGCAGCGCGACCGGCTGGAGGACATCGTCCGCGCCCGCCGATCGTTCGTCGTCACCGGTGGGACCGGGACGGGCAAGACGACGCTGCTCGCGGCGATGCTCGCGCTCGTCCCCGCGTCCGAGCGGGTCCTCGTCGTCGAGGACGTCGCCGAGATCGCCGTCGACCATCCGCACACCGTGCGGCTCCAGGCGCGCCAGGCGAACGTCGAGGGCGTCGGGCGGGTCGATCTCGTCGACCTCGTGCGGCAGGCGCTGCGGATGCGGCCCGACCGGCTCGTCGTCGGCGAGGTGCGCGGGGCCGAGGTCCGCGAGCTGCTCCTGGCCCTGAACACCGGCCACGACGGTGGGTGCGGCACGCTCCACGCCAACCGGGCCGCCGACGTGCCCGCGCGCTTCGAGGCGCTCGGGGCGCTGGCCGGGATGGACGCCCACGCGGTCGCGACGCAGCTGCGCAGCGCGATCGAGTGGGTGGTCCACCTGCGACGCGGGCCGGGCGGGCGGGTGGTCGAGGCGATCGAGCCCCTCGGTGGTGTCGCATGACGTGGGTCCTCCTCTGCCTCGCGGCGGCGGTCGCCCTGTGGCCGGGACGCCGGCGCCTCCTGCCGTCGCAGGCCGGCCGGTCCCCGTCCGTGTGGGTCGGGGAGCGGCTGCGCCGACGCCGCGCCGAGGGCCCCGACCTCGCCTCCGTCGTCGAGGTGCTCGCGCTCACGCTGTCCGCGGGGCTCACCCCGTCGGCCGCGCTGCGCGTCGTCGTCGACGGCTGGCCGGACCTGCAGGACCCGCCGCCGTGGTGGGCCGAGCTCACGGCGGTCGCGGAGCGGGGCGGGTCGCTCGGGCTCGGGCGCGAGCTGCAGCGGGTGGCGCGGCTCGAACCCCGGGTGCGGCTGCTCGCCGACGCATGGGAGCTGAGCGAACGGACGGGGGCGCCGGTCGCGGACGCCGTGGCGACCGTCGCCGAGGCCCTCCGGTCGGCCGAGGCCGCCCGGGCCCGGCTCGACGCGGAGACGGCCGGGTCGCGGGCCACGATGACGCTCCTGTGCTGCCTTCCCGCGCTCGGCCCCGGGGTCACCCTCCTCCTGGGGCTCGACCCGCTCGAGGCCTACACGGGCAACCCGGTCGTCCTCCTCGTGACGGGGCTCGGGGTCGCGCTCGCCGGGAGCGGCTGGGTCGTGGGCCGGTGGCTGCTCGCGCGGGCCGTCCGCCCGCCGGTGGTCGAGGTGGCCTCGTGATCCTCGTGCTCGTCCTGCTCGCCGCCGCCGTCGCCCTGTGGCCCACCCGGCGCGGGGGTGGGTTCCGGTCGCTGTCGATGCGTGACCGGGCGACGACCGAGGCCGGGGGTGAACGACGGGCCGAACCGCGGGACGACCTCGTCGTCGAGGACTGCGCCGATGCGCTCGTCCTCCTGGCCGTCGCGCTGCGGGCGGGGCGCGGCACGGCCGAGGCGATCGAGGAGACCGCGGACGTCGCCGGGGGAGTGGCCGGGCGGCAGCTGCGGGTCGTCGCGGCGGCGATGCGGTGGGACCGGACCCCCGAGGAGGCGTGGGCCTACGCCCATCCCGTGTGGCGCCCGGCGGCGCTCGCGCTCACCGTCGCGCACCGCACGGGGGCGCCGCCCGCCGCCGCGGTCCTGGGCGCGGCGGCCCGCATCCGGGAGGATGCCCGCCGCCGCCAGGAGGCTGCCGCGGCGAAGGCCGGGGTCATGCTCGTCGTGCCGCTGGGGTTGCTCTTCCTCCCGGCCTTCGTGTGCACCGCCGTCGTGCCGGTCGTCGCGGCCCTGGCGGGTCGGGCGCTCAGCGGATCGTGAGGCACGCTCCGTAGGCTGGTTCTTGCGCCGTGCACCCGGCGTTCCGCTTCGCCTCCCACCCGAGAAGGACCCGCATGCGCACCGCCGTCTCCCTCGCCCTTGCCGCCGTCGTCGCCCTCGGCCTCGGGGCGTGCGGACAGGACGGTCCCCAGAACGATGCCGAGCGGGCCGTCGTCGAGTTCCACACCGCGTTGCAGGACAAGGACTGGAAGGGCGTGTGCGAGCGGATCGACCCGGGTCTGAAGGACCTCTTCGACAAGGAGGCCGGGTCCTGCGAGAACGCCATGGAGAAGTCCGTCGGCGACGACGAGCAGTTCTTCCGCGACGTCTCGGGCGAGCTCGAGGTCGCCGGCTCGGACATCGACGAGGACGCAGGCACCGGGGCGGTCCAGGTCAAGGCCAACGACGGGCAGGTTCACGACATCGGGGTGAAGAAGATCAAGGGCCAGTGGCGCGTCGTCGGGGGCTGACCCGGTGGACGCCACCGACCTGATCCGCCGCGTCACGCCGACCGACCCCGTCCCGCTCGAGGCCGTCCAGCTCCTCGTCCTGCTCGCCGTCGTCGGCTTCGTCGTGCTGGCCCCGTACGTGTGGTCGCTCGTCAGGCTCCTCGTCACGCTCGTCCACGAGCTCGGTCATGCGCTCGTGGGCGTCCTGTGCGGTCGGCGGTTCACCGGCTTCGTCGTCAACGGCGACATGTCGGGGCACGCCGTCACGGTCGGCCCGGCGAAGGGCGCCGGGCGGGTCGCGACCACGTGGGCGGGGTATCCGGCGCCGGCGGTCGTCGGTGCCGCGGTCATCGTGGCCGCCGGTCGCGGGTGGGCGGCTGCGGTTCTCGCGCTCGCTCTGCCGGTGCTCCTCGTCGCCCTTGTCCGGGCTCGCTCGGCACTCACGGCCGTCGTCACGGTCTCGCTCCTGGCGGCCGTCGGCGCGGCGTGGTGGTGGCGCTCGGACCCCCTCCAGGCCCGGCTGCTCGTCGGCGTCGGGCTGGTGCTGCTCGTCGGGGCGTGGCGGCACCTCGCAGCCGTCCTGGGCGATCGATCCCGCGCGAGCGACCCGGCGGTCCTCGCCAGGCTCACGGGGATCCCGCGCCTGCTGTGGAACCTCTCCTTCCTCGTCGTCCTCGCGCTGTCGACGTGGTGGGCGTGGTCGGCCCTGCGCATCGTCTGAGCCTGGGCCCTCCTCGAGCGTGCGCAGGAATTCCTCCGTCTGACTCGACCAGGCGTGCTTCTTCAACACGCGCGCACCCGAGCCGCCGTCTGCCGGGTGAGGTGAGCGCTGTTGATGGGCAGTTGTCCGTTGACGAGCGCGTCGATCTGCTGCCCGTATATGTGCGCAAAACCGATCGACGGGAGATCGGCCCTTGCGTCCCTTGCCTGAGCACGCCTCGACCCTAGCGACGAGCCCGCGCCGCGGATTCCCCGCGAATGTCCGATCGCCCTACTAAGGTTCGGAGGGTGGTGGAACAGGGGAAGCACGCGGCGGCGAAGGTGTCGCTGGGTGGAGGTTCCGGTGCTGTCGCGTACAGCACGCATGCTGCCTGTGCGCGATTCCGGGGCACCGATCCGTTGGTTACGGGGCGATCTCGTCGAGTGTTGGCCCGCGACCTTGGCCACCCGGACACGTCGGCCGGAATCCCGGAGGCGCGATGGATGCGCGCCATGACCTTCGAGCGATTGGTGCGAGACGAGGCGTTCGCCAGCCAGACGGCGACGACGGCGATGGGTGCGATCGGTCTGGGCCGACCGAACGAGATCGTCGTGGTCAACGCAAGGACCAGCGTCGAGCGGACCGCCCAGCTTCTGGCCGCGGCACATGAGCGTGCCGTTGCGTCCCACGCTGCAACCCTGCTCTACCAGCTGGCCGTCCCTTTCGTCGGGTACGAGGACCGTAGAGCGACCGACGTATTGCCCGACTTCGCCGTGGTCGCCCCCAAGGGCGACGGGTCGGGGTCCTGGCTCCTGGTGGGAGACGCAAAGGACTACGAGCGTCACAGGTCGCGAGTGGAGGACTCGAGGCTTCTCAAGGGGTTTCTGCAGGTGGCTGTGGGAGCCGAGTCTGCGGCCGCTTGGTCGCAGCTCCCGGAGGGGATGAGCGTTCACGGCTACGGTGCTCTGGCCGTGCCGCGCAACGCGTTCCTCCAGCCTGAGGCTCTCGTTGACGACATCACGGACCACCGTGTGGAGGTCAGGATGCGGATCGCCGAACGGCGTCGCGCGGCCGCAGAGGTGACCTTGGACGTCGACCGCCCGATCCGTGGATTCGTGGACCACCTCGAGGCGACATTCGATCCCGGCGCCTGCCCTTCCTGCGCCCTGTTCGCCTTCTGCCGGGACGAGCTGCGCTCGTCGACCGATCCGGTCGATCTGCTCATCGAGATCGGCGTGCCCAAGGAGTTCAGGCCCCACGTCGCTGGGCTGGTCGACGGTACGGGGGCCGTTGGCGGTTCCGCACCGGCATCGCTCGTCGCGAACGTCGAGGCGACGATGGACGGACGGGCGCGCTGGTCGAACCAGCGTCGCATCGATCCGATCGGGCTCCCTGGAACCGTCAATGTGGTCATCGCCAAGTCGGACGCGGCGTCCTTGGGTGTGCACGGGATCGCTGTTCAGCGCGTGACGTCTGCGGGGGCAGGGGCGTGGGTGCAGCACATCTTCGATGACCCCCTGGGGTCCACGACCCGCAGGGCGCTCATGCGGATACTGGGGACGGAGATCGCCGCGGTCGCCAAGGACCGCCGACTAGCAGCGCCTCAGGCGCCCCAACCGGTGCACATGGTGGTGCCCGACAAGGTGACCGCTGACGTCCTGGTCTCGATCGCCGACAATCTCGCTGGCATTGAGCTCAGCCGGCTCCGTTGGGCGCGAGACAAGCAGATGGGACGTCCCCCGCTGACATTCGACGGCGACCCGGCATCGGTCCCGCCGAAGCTGTCCGAGACCGAGCGAACGACGGTGTCGTTCCTGCTCGAGGACGATCGGGCTCGCGCCCTCACCATTCGCACACCTATCGTCAACGCGCAGGCCGTCCTCGCCCGGCACCTTGTCGCAGGCGGACCCAGCACCAGTTCGGCGCGCCTGGACTACCTGGTGGCGTGGCTCAGTGACTCCTCCCCGATCGACCACCGTGCGGCTTCGGACGAGATCGAGGCGCTGCCCCACACGCCCGGCGCTCGTCTGGCCAACGCCACGTCCGACAAGATCCACGAGGCGCTCACGGGACCTCGGGGTCGAAGCAAGGACCGAGCTGAGGTCGTCGATCTCGAGCTTTACGAGTCTTTGGTTCGCGAGGAGCTCGCGTACAAGTCGAGCGTCCTCGACCACGCGCTTGCCGGCCTGTCTCAATTCCCGGTGTCCGCCCTCCGGGACGTGCACCGAGCGATCGAAAGATCAGCCCAAGAAATCTGGCGGCGGCGTCTCAAGTTGCACGCATCGGACTTGGTGCGCTTCGGACGCACGTACCGCCACTGGCGCAACTCTCAGGTCCCGACGATCGAGGCGGACGCGAGATGCCGCGACCAACTTTTGGCGCTCGCAAACCCTCAGGCCGCCCAGGACCTCGCCACCGACGCGGGGAGCAAGAATGTCTCGCACGCAACGGTGCTGGACCTCGACCCCATCGTCCTCGACATCGAGTCGCGACGGGTCGAGGACGGCACCCGGATCGTCCTCCTCCACGTCGGAGAGGACGCCTGCGTCGAGGGTTCAGGCATCCGCCTAAAGCACCAAGCCACGAGCTTCCGCTTCAGTGGACTGAGCATCGGGCCTCTCGCGCGAGAAGGGCTGGAGGGCACCTACCCAGACACGGCGTGGTTGTGGAAGCCCGCCACCCCACCGTCGCTGACGGTGGGGAGTCGGGTCGTCGTGGCGGACTTCTCGTGGTTCTCAGACGCGAAGGGGAACACCTTCCTCACCTGGAATCGCCCCGCCGTTGACCGGGTGTCAGCACCGACCGAAGACTGCGACGACGAGTCGTACGCCAGCGACCCCGACGCGCACCGGTACTGCTGCCGGCCCCACGAGGACTCGGAGGCCGAGTGGTCGGACGAGCTCGCAGCGCGCCGTCAGCGGGGCCAGCTGAACCCTCAGGTGTGGCCACCCGTGCGCGACGGTGACGCGTTCGAGGTCTCGGCGCCCGGCGCACCCGTCGGTGACCCGCTCAGCCTCCCCCCGGAGCGTCCGCCTGCGGACCTGACGATCGACGAGCTGGAGTGAGGGCGAGATGACCGTGATCTTCGCCCCACCCGCTGCTCACGCGGTCGACGGGAGGCATCACTCAGCCGCGGCTCAGGGCAACGCAGAAGCAGCGGCCGCCGCCACGCGCGCGCTGCTCGACGCGCTGAGCGGCACCGCTGACCACGAGCGGATCCTGCTCAAGGCCGCCGCAGGCGCGGGCAAGTCGTACGCGCTTGTCAAGATGGTCCAAGCGGCCGTGGGCCACGAACAGTGCCGTCGGGTTGCCGTCATCGCCTTCACCAACAGGCAGTTGCACCCGCTTGCCAGCAAGCTCGGCGAGGCGCTCGGCGCGGACAAGGTCTGCCTGTTCGTCAAGGCCACGACGATCTCGGACCTGCCCGAGGCCGCGGCCAACCACGCCACTGTGGTGAGCACAGCGAAGGACATCCCCCCCGAGACCCAGGTCCTCATCGCCACCAGCCACAAGCTCGGGGCCATCGGCGAGCTGAAGCGCCATCACGACTATCTCGGGCCGGGGTGCAACGGCTCGTCGCCCTACGACGTGCTCTTTGTCGACGAGGCCTGGCAGCTCGCCCACCATCTCTTCGACAAGGTCACCAAGGCTGCTCCTCTCTGGGTCGGGGTCGGTGATGTCGGGCAACTACCACCGCTCGAGGTGGGCACCAACCCGTGGCGTGGCGACCCGGGCTACAACCCCTACCGGGCGTGGCCGACCGACTACGACCACGACGACCTGACCTGGTCCCGAGAGCTGCCAGCGGTGTGGCGCCCAGCGGCGGGTCACCTCGCGCTGTGGCGTGCCTTCTACCCGGAGTGGTCCCAGCTCGACTGCGTCGCAGCGCCCGGCGACCGGTCGCTCGAGACGCCACTGGAGGGGGATGTCGGGGACATCTGGCGGCAGGTCGGGACGGGCGTCCCGACGCTCCTCGAGGTCGAAGGCCTTCCCGACCCGGAGGCTGCGGACGTCGACCTCCCACTGATGCACGTCGTCGAGGGGCTTCTCGACGCGCTGTTCGTCGCCGGTTTCTCCCTCGAGTCCGCGGAGTACGCGGACGACGCCACCCCGACAGGCAGGCGTGTGGTCGTCGGCCCCCGGGGGGCGAACGGCGACCAACTGATCTCGATCCTCGCCACGCGCAACCAGGCGGTGGACGACGCGGAGGCGGCGGTCGCCCGGCTCCGGGAGAAGCACGATCTGGGCCCACGCGACCTCCTCAGCTCCACGGTTGACTCGTACCAGGGGCAGACCAACGGGATCACCGTGGCCCTCCACCCCCTGACAGGCGCGACCTCCCTAAACGAGTTCAACTCGGCATTCGGCCGGCTCGCCGTCACCTGCACCCGGGCGACCCACGGTCTGCTCATGGTTGCCCGGGCGGGGCTCGACCAGCTGCTCGGCGACGCGCCCGCGCGTCCCGGCACCCCCTTCGGCGAGCCGGGCACCAGACAGCTGCCTCGTCAGACCCACCAGCGCATCCTTGCCACGTTCTCCCGTGGCACGTTCACCGTCACCTCAGATCGGGAGTCCTGAGTTGTCCCGTCTCAACGACCTGCTGCGCCGCCTCGAGACCACCGATCCGGCGCTGGCGAAGGATCTCCGTCAGGAGTACGACGCACTCGCCGACCGCCGAGCTTTCGGGCTCAACTTCGAGCGGCACACCCCCGAGGTGGTCCAGCTGCCGGGGCGGAAGGTCCGTCGCGGTGACAAGGTGCACGTGCTGCCCGAGCGGGGCACTAACCCGACGGCGGAGAACTCTCGGCTGTGGAGGGTCGTGTCGATCGACCGCGCGAGGACCGCCCCCGTCGTCAGCTTGGAAGCGCTCGAAGGTGACTTGGAGGAGGTGGCGGAGGCTGCGCTGGAGGACGTTGTGGTCGCGGCCGAGTTCCGGGACCCGATTTACCCGGGACTTGTATCGACCGGGCGGGTGGAGCGGGGCGGTGACAGGCCGTTCCACACGGTCATCAACGCAGAGAACTACCACGCACTCCAAGCGCTGCTCTTCACACACCGTGGCCAGGTGGACTGCATCTACATCGACCCTCCCTACAACACGGGCAACGAGGGCTGGATCTACAACGACAAGTACGTGGCCGAGGACGATCACTACAGGCACTCAAAATGGCTGGCGTTCATGGAGCGGCGACTGTTGCTGGCGAAGGAACTCCTCAAACCCACCGGGGTGATCATCGTGGCGATCGGGGAAGAGGAGCACCACCGGTTACGGATGCTCATGGATCAGGTGTTCGAGTCCCAGAATTTTCTGGCGAATGTGGTTTGGCAAGGCAACGTCAAGAACGATGCTCAGTACACGGGCGCGGGGCTTGACTACATGTTGATCTTCGCGCGTGACGAAGCGGTCCTTCGTCAATCGAAGCGCCCTTGGCGGGAAGTCAAGCCGGGCCTCGATGACGTCCTCCAGGCTGCTGCTCAGGCATGGGAAGGCTCCGGACACGACCCGGTCGCAGCAACTGCTGCCATGAAAGCTTGGTGGAAGTCCCTTCCCAAGGATCATCCGGCTTTGGCGATCAAGCACTACAACGGTGTGGACGGGAGCGGGCGGCCAGGAAGTGTCTACTATCCGGGGCCTCTGATGGAGACCGCAGGAAATAAGGTGCGGTACGTCGACCCGATACGTCACCCAAACGGGAGGCTCTGTCCTGTGCCAAAGTCAGGCTGGCGGGTTTCTCCCGCTGTCATGGAAGGCATGATTCGAGAGGGCAGGATTCACTTCGGTAAGGATGAAAATTCACTGCCTCAGAAGAAGGTCTACCTCGACGATGTGAGCACGTCCGTTGTATCTCCCGTCTTCAGGGCGGACCGGCGAAGCGCGGGTAAGCGACTGCAGCACCTCCTTGGCGACAAGCGGTTTCCGTTCCCGAAGGACGAGGGCGTCCTCTCGCGCTGGTTGGGGATAGCCGCAGGAGCGGACTCAATCATACTTGATTTCTTCGGTGGCTCGGGAACCACGGCCGAGGCGGTCATGCGCCTAAATGAAGCGGATGGCGGACGCCGCCGGTGCATCCTCGTCACCAACAACGAAGCGGCCGCGGCCGACGCCAAGAAGCTCCGCAAGATGGGGCGCCGCCCGGGGGATCCTGAGTGGGGAGCGAGGGGTGTCTACGAGTACGTGACAAAGCCCCGCGTGGAGACCGTCGTCACCGGAACCCGTCCCGACGGGTCGACGTATTCGGATGGCCTTAAGCAGAACGTCGAGTTTTTTACGCTCACCTACGAGGCGCCGCTCGCTGTGTCGAGCCATCGCCAGTTCGCAAAGATCGCCCCGCTCCTGTGGATGAGGACCGGGTCGACCGGCCGCCGGATCGAGGACCTCTCGACCGGCTGGGATGTCGCTGACACCTACGGCGTGCTTGCCGATCTCGACCAGACCGACGCGTTCGTCAAGGCGGTGGCAGCCGCCGGTGACGCCGTGACTACGGTCTTCGTCGTCACGGACGAGGACCGCCTGTTCCAGACGGTCGTCCGTGCACTTCCGCCGCACGTCGAGACTATCCGCCTCTACGAGGCGTACCTGCGAAACTTCGAGATTGAGGCCGGACGGAGCGCCCGATGAAGTTCACCCTCAGGCCTTATCAAAGCGAGGCCGTCGAGCAGATCCTCGACAATCTCGACCGCGCGCGCGCAGCATGGCATCGGGATGGCGACCTCACGTCCTTTTCCCTGACGGCGACGACCGGCGCCGGCAAGACTGTTATGGCGGCTGCGGCCATCGAGGCACTCTTCAGCGGGACAGCCGACTTCGAGGCCGACCCGGGAGCCGTCGTGATCTGGTTCTCCGATGACCCAAGCCTCAACCTCCAGACTCGTGATCGACTGCTCGAGGCCACCGAGTCGCTGACGTCCTCCGATCTCGTCGTTATCGAACCCCCTTTCGCCAAGCCCAAGCTCGAGCCGGGAAAGGTGTACTTCCTCAACACCGGGAAGCTGAATAAGAATTCGCTCCTCACGCGAGGCCATGACGGTGACTCGGAGGGCCAGCTCTCGGGTCTGCAGGCAACGCCGGACATGCAGGGTTGGACGATCTGGGAGACGATCTCCAACACTATCGAGGACGAGGACCTCACCGTCTACCTCGTCCTCGACGAGGCCCACCGGGGCTTCAACCCAGTTCGGGTCGCTGACAAGCCAACCCTCGTACGTCGGCTGATTAACGGCCACGCGGGTTACCAGCCGATTCCCATCGTCTGGGGCATCTCGGCCACCATTCAGCGGTTCGACGATGCCATGAGGGCGGCGGACGCGACTAGCAACCGCAGGGCGCTCCCCCGAGTCCAGGTCAGCCCATCCCGGGTCCAGGAGTCGGGGCTCGTCAAGGACACCATTGCCCTCAGCATCCCCGACGAGGCCGGGGTCTTCGACATCACCTTGGTCCGCTTGGCGGCGGAGCGTCTGAAGGCATCGGCGGAGCGCTGGAACACCTACACGGAGGAGCAGGGTGACAGCACACCCGTCGTTCCCCTCCTGATCCTGCAGTCGCCGAAAACGCCCGACCACGACGAGATCAGTGAGGCGCTCGACGCAATCGCCGACGTGATCGACATCGACCAGACCCGGGTACGTCACGTCTTCGGAGAGCACAAGGTCATGCAGTTCGGCCGCTGGGACGTCGACTGGATCGAGCCGCAGCGGATCCAGGCCAAGACATCCGTCCGCGTGGTCGTCGCCAAGGACGCGATCTCGACCGGATGGGACTGTCCCCGCGCCGAGGTGCTGGTGTCCTTCCGCCGTGCCACGGACCACACGCACATCACCCAGCTGTTGGGACGGATGGTTCGCAGCCCGCTCGCGCGGCGAGTCCCCGGCGACGATCGACTCAACGCCGTCGACTGCATCCTACCGTTCTTCGATCGGACAACCGCTGGCAATGTCGTCAAGTACCTCACGGGAGAGCTCGACGACATGCCCGGTGGCGGCCACAAGCGGGTCTTCCTCGACGGGCGTGAGCTCCACCCCAATCCGGACATTCCTCAAGAGGTGTGGGACCTGTGGCAGGGTCTCCCTTCGCAGACGATGCCGGTTCGGGGGGCGCGGCCCGTCATTCGCCTGGTGTCGTTGGCTCAGGCGCTGTCGGCCGACGACCTACGTCCAGGAGCGATCCGTGCGGTGAAGGACCGCCTGGTCTCACTCCTCGACGAGTGCGCCGAGGATTACGCTGACGACCTCGACGCGGCCATAGAGGCGGTTTGGTCCGTCAAGGTCAAGGAGATCCTCGGACGTGTCGGCGGCTCCCAGCTGAGCTACCGAGACTTCGCCATCCGCGCAGACGCCCGAGCGATCAGGACAGGATTCAACTTCGCCAAGGCGGCGCTCGGGTCCGAGGTCGCGATGGCGTACGTCGATCACCTGGTCCGAGACGGCGACGACGAGGAGGACTTGCTGCGCGACGCCTTCATCAAGACATCGGCTCTCGCATCGACGCGGCGTGTACGCGAGCGGGTCGACGCTGCCGCGAACGCCATGGTTGACGAGTGGTTCTCGGAATTCGACGACAACATCCGCACTCTCACCGATGAGCGGCAGCAGGAGTACGAGACGATCCGCGGTCTTGCTGTCGACCCTCAGACGAGTCACCTCGGACGCTCCCGCGTCCGGATGGAGGACTACAAGGCCCTTGATCCCGAGACGGGCGACATCGTCCCCGCCGAGCTACGCACCAGGCACCTCATGTCGGACGAGGAAGGCAACTTCCCGGTCTCGGGGCTGAATCCGTGGGAGATCAGGACGATCGACACCGAGATGGCACGCCCCGGAGCTGTGGCGTGGTACCGCAATCCGCCGCGCCCAGCCATGGACTCGCTGACGATCGCCTATCGGGACGATCAGGGCAACTGGCACTCGATGCATCCCGACTTCATCTTCTTCCATGAGGTCGGCGGCGAGCTGAAAGCCTCGATCGTCGACCCGCACGGGCACCATCTCGATGACGCCGGGGAGAAGTTGCGCGCGCTGGCCCTATACGCCGCCAGATTCGCGGAGCGCTACGACCGGATCGAGATGACGAGCGCCATCGGCAAGGTGACGCGTAGCATCCCGCTCCAGACCGCCATTGCCCGTGAGAGCGTCATTGCCGGGGGGCGGCCCGCCTTGGAGTTCTACCGGTCGGACATCGCCTTCACCTATGGAGAGTGACATGCCAGCAGAGAGCCCTCGAGGGAGCCGTTCGGCGGAGGCCGGGGCCCACCTCGTCACCAAGATCCTCACCTTCGGAGTGGACGGCCTAGGTCCCTTCGACGGGGCAAAGAAGATCGCCGACGAGCACCTCGCTGCGCACGGGGACGTCGAGACGGCGATCGACCGGCTTGTCCGCACCCACCAAAGGATCGTCGGAGCGTCGGGGTTCGCGACGGGAATCGGCGGGTTCTGGACGTTGCCCGTGGCCATCCCAGCTGATGTATCGATCCTCTACATCCAGCAGGGACGTCTTGCGGCGGCGATCGCTCACCTCCGCGGGTGGGACGTAGACACGGATGAAGTACGTAGCATCGTGCTGCTGACCTTGCTCGGCTCGGCCGGGTCCGGGGTCGCGACGAAATTCGGCGTGGAACTGGGCAATAAGATGGCACTGAAGGCGCTCGAGAAGGTCCCGGGAAAGGTCTTCATCGCCATCAACAAGGCCGTCGGATTTCGCCTCGTGACGAGGGCAGGGACAAAGGGTCTCGTCAACATGACCAAGGTCGTACCCGTGGTTGGTGGTGTGGCCGGCGCGGGCATCAACGCGGTATCGATGGCTGCAGTCGGGAAGTACGCACGGTCGAACTTCCCAGCTCGATAGTTTCCGACGGGCGATCGACGGCCAGCCTGCGGCGGGTCGCGAATCCTGCGCGACCGGCTCGGCCATCGTCGGCCACCCACAGACCGGTGCGAGTGGATGTGTTGTCCACAGGGGCGGTGGCGGTGGTGTTCCCGACGGCGACGGGCCGGGAGCGTGGTCGGCGAACGGGTGACGACCGGTCACCCTCGTCGAAGGAGGACCACGTGAAGAACTACCTCGTGCGCCGCTGGCGGCACGTGCAGGAGGCCGCCGAGGCCGGGATGACGACCGCCGAGTACGCGGTCGGCACGCTCGCCGCGGTGGCGTTCGCGCTCGTGCTCATGCTCGTCGTCAAGTCGGGTCCGGTGCAGTCCGCCCTGTCGGGGATCATCACCGACGCGCTCGCCCAGCGCTGAGATGAGCCATCCCCTTCGTGGCGGCGACGCGGGGATGGTGACGGCCGAGCTCGCGGTCGCCATCCCCGCGCTCGTCGCGGTGCTGCTGCTTGCGCTCGCAGCGGTCGGGCACGGGATCGACACGATCCGGTGCGCGGACGCGGCCCGCACCTCGGCGCGGGTGCTCGCCCGTGGGGAGCACGCCGGGACGGCCCGCGCGGCCGCGGTCGCCCAGGCGCCGCAGGGCGCGTCGGTCGACACCGTTGCGACGACGGTCGCCGGCCTGCCGGCGGTCCGGGTCACCGTGACCGCCCCGGGGTCACCGGCGCTGCGCGCGATCGGGGTGCCGGGACCGAGCTCGACGTCGACCGCGGTCACCGAGTCGACCGAGGTGCCCGGTGCTCGCTGACGAACGAGGGTCCGCAACCGTCCTCGTCGTCGCCGGGATCGGAGTGCTCGTCGCCGTGCTCGTCGGGGCGCTGACGGTGCTCGACGCGGTCGCGACGTCCCGCCGCGCCCAGGCAGCCGCGGACCTCGTCGCGCTGGCCGCCGCGACGGCGGCGCGGTCCGGGGCAGACGGCTGTGTGGTCGGCGCCGAGACCGCCCGGGCCAACGGCGGGGAGCTGACGACGTGTGTCGACGAGGGCGGGGGCGTCTTCCGGGCGACGGTCACCGTGCCGTTCACGCCGATCGTCCCGGCCGACGTGGGCCCCGCGTCCGCGGTCGCCCGCGCCGGACCGGCGGCCGCCGGCCAGGACGTCGGGCGGGCGACTCCCTCCCTCAGCGGATCGGTCGGTACCCCGGCATCGCCGCACCTTTCTCGAGGACCATGGCCGGCGCCGTCGTGCCCGACTCGTCCGTGTCGTACAGGCCCACGAGGTACCGGTTGAGCTCATGGCGGTGGGTGAAGCGCACGAGACGGTTGGGCTCCTGTAAGACGAGCTTCTCGATGCCACATCCCGCTCGTCGTCGGCAGGAGAACCCCGGTGTGGCCGACGAAGAGCTCGTCGTGGTCGAGCCGGTTGTGCACGACGACGCAGATGAGCCGGGCGCGCGGGCTGTCGGCGAAGGCGATGCCCCGGCGGCGCCACTCGCGCTGGAGCACGCCGATTTGCCGGCTCGCACTCCAGCTTGTGACCGTCCGGACCGCCGAGTACATCCGCGTGAACCGGGTCAGGTCGCCGGGTCGGACGAGCGCCGACGGATCGGCCGTGAGTGACTCGCGGTCCAGGAAGATCGCGCGGCGGCCGAGTGCGCCGAGGTCGACGTCGGCGAACCGAAGCCGCTGCCTGAAGAGGCCGAACGCCGTGATCCGGCAGTTGTAGCCCGGGAACGTCGGGTGCTTCTTGGCCCAGAGGTCCTGGTGGTCGTACGGGCCGTAGTTCGGCGTGGCCGACCACAGGTCCTCGAACCCACGGGTCATGGCCGAGTGGGGCGCGACGGCGCTGAGCTAGTGGACGTGCCGGGTGAAGACGCCGACGCGGGCGGGCGAGATCCCGGCACCGCGCAGCAGGGTCCGGGCCCGGCTCAGCGCCTCGGCCTCCGCCATGTTCGAGTAGACGGGGCGGCGGAGGGTCGTCGCGGCCTCGGCGCCGCTCGACGGCAGGGCGGCGAGCACCCCGAGCGCCCCGGCTCCGGCGAGGAGACTGCGGCGGTCCATGACGGGTCCCTTCTGTCGGCCGCTGTCTCATCGTTCCACCGTGGGTGACGCCGGAGCGGCTCATCCGGTTGGTAGGAACGTCGACGGGGTTGTCCCGCGCGGCGCCACGGCCTCATCCACCGTGCGCGCCCTTCTAGGGTTGGTCGCGGAGCTGTTGGAGCGCGGCGAGCCCTTTCCGCTCTGATGTGAAGCGCCTGTGTGGCAAACTATGGTCCCGTTGATTGGTGGTGAATCAGAGAGAGGTGGATACGAGGTCGTGGGCACACTTGCTGAACGTCTGTTCGACGAGCAGTACCACTCCGAAGGTGGTGTCCCTGCTCAGCCGCTGTCGCAGTTAATCGTTCGCGCAGATCGGGCGTGGGAGTTCGACTTCACAAGTAGCTTGGGCGAAGTCGGGGAGCGAGTCGAGGGGGTCGTGATCGATGCGATCCTAGACCTCGCTGGACACCCGGGTGAGCGGCAGAGTGGCGATGGGATATTTAGCGGTGATCGATGGCGTGACTTGAGGGCGGCGCACTACCCTCGACTCAATGCAGATAGGCGCGCACCCGACTTGGTAATAGCGAATCGGCGTGAGGACTATCGGCCGAGGTGGGTTATTGAGGTGAAGGGCAACGCGAAAATTAATGCGTACCGGGGTTACTGTCCGGAAAGTCCTGGTCGCTACCGGGGGCAAATCCACTGCTATGCGCATGAATGTTGGTTCCCGGAGGACCCGGAGCTCCAAGCGGCACGCCGAATGTGGATCTCGCCCCATGGGCGATTTGGCGACGTCATCACGACGCAGCACGTAGATGACGATCCAGACTGGGCTGAGTCGTATGCGGCCCAAGAGGAGGCCGCAGTGAAGTGGGTCACTGCTGACCTGAACGCCCTCGTCGAGTCATTGAGTGAACTGGCGGTGGGGGAGCTTGGTGCAAAGTTTCTGTCATCGCCCCACTGATCGAGGCTTTCGGCCGGCCCGTCGAAATCTAGCACGCACGTCGGGGTTGGGCGGGGCGGGCGGCCACGACGTGGAGTGGCTCTTCCTAATCAAGGGTGTAGGTGCCGTCTGACCTCTCTCCTAGGTGTACCCGGCAGAGAGGTTGGTGACACTGGCCCCGGTGGGGAATGGGAGG
>ERZ501016.42-NODE-42-length-62460-cov-16.244019_pt1 | contig 62460 bp, 53 predicted proteins | sample MGYA00248889_ERZ501016 | MGnify/ENA primary metagenome ERZ501016 (study PRJEB25958, sample SAMN03398594) | human skin metagenome | study: EMG produced TPA metagenomics assembly of the Human Skin Microbiome Metagenome (human skin metagenome) data set. | reverse complement strand
GAGGGGGTCAGTTTTCGACCGTCGATAGGGGGTCAGTTTTCACCCGTCGTCGACACGCGGGACCGGGCGCAACCACGTGGACTCGCTGGCGCAAGACAGACTTCTGGGGCACCCTCCCTTCACTTCTCACCACGGTCGTGCCGACCCAACCCTTCTAGCCCGCCCTCGAAATGAGAGCAGGCTGTCCGCGAACCCCTTCGAGGCCGTGCACAGCCTGGCGACAGGGCGACCCGAGCCGGTTCTGCGGGTCTTGGTGGAAAGTCACCGGAGGCGGTCGAGTTGGTTCGGACGGGTGGCGTTGACTCTCGCGACCGTCACGCGCGGCTGATGCCCTGGAGCGCCGCGCCGGGCCCTGACGGGCCCCTGGAGCGGCTAAGCGGGAATGGGTGCGGTCGAGTGAGCGCCCGGGTCTCCCGGACGCACAGAGCGACACAGGTCGCTCCAGTCGTGCTTTCGCTCGACCGGGACTAGATGCCCGGGAGCTGAGACGAGTACGCTGGCAACCACGGGAGACCTCCTAGATCTCTCGTCAGGCCCCGCACGGTGACCGCCGTGGCGGGGCCATATCTATGCCAAGAACCGACCCATCCGATGCATCTCGCGATGCAAGCAGGTAGACGAACGGCCTCTGACCTGGCGTTTGCCCAGGTGAGAGGCCGATCGTGGCTGGTGGACGTAAAGGGACTCGAACCCCTGACCTCTCGCGTGTGAAGCGAGCGCTCTAACCAGCTGAGCTATACGTCCAGGTCCAGCCCTGACGGGCCGGCAACCCGCAGATGGTACCGGTCCGGCCCGCGCACCTCGAAATCGGGTGGGCCGTCAGGACGGGTCGAGCCCCGGCAGCTGCACGAGTCGGTGCTCGATGACGTCGGGCACCCACCCGGGGATGCCGGTGAGCATGAACGAGGCGTACACGCACCCCCACGCGAAGATCGTCGTGAGGATCGCGCCGATGATGCGCCAGCTCCACGGGAGGGTGCGCACCCACCGTTCCTGCGCCTGGACGCGGGCCTTGCCGACGCGCAGCAAGCGCTGGGCGAACTCGAACTCGGTCGCCCAGATCGCGATGCCGAAGAAGATGACGAGCCAGCCCGGTCCGACGAACGGCACCATCGGGATGCCGACGAGGATGAGCCCGAGACCGACGATCCCCAGGACCGCGCGGTAGACGACGTTGGCCACCGGGTTGCGTCGGATCGCGCGTCGCCAGGCGATCTGGTCCTCGTGCGCGTCGACGGTGATGTTGTCATCGGCGAAGCGAGCGTCGGACTCCCCCTTGGCCCGCCCGGCGGCCTCGCGCTGCATCCGCAGGAGGCGCTCCCAGTGACCCTCGCCACGGCGGATCTCGTCGTCCGGCGTCCACGGGTCGGCCTCCCGCCGCGCCCGCCAGCGCTCGAGTGCGCTCGTCACGGGTCGTTCCGCTCTGCGGCGAACCGGGCGAACGTAACGGCGAGCTCGGCGGTCACCGGACCGGGGACGACCGTGCGCGACGTCACCTCGTCGGTCCGGGCGTCGAGCACCGTGTCGATCGGCAGGACGTCCTTCGTCGAGCTCGTGATGAAGACCTCGTCGGCGCTGAGCAACCGGTCGACCTCGATCGGCTCCTCGACGACATCGAACCCGGCCTCGCGGCCCCACTCGATGACGAGCTCTCGCGTGATCCCGGCCAGGCATCCCGATGCCAGGTCGGGGGTGACCACCCGCTCGCCCTCGACGAGGAAGACGTTCGATCCCGTGCCCTCGCACAGCAGGCCCGCGGTGTTGGTCACGAGCGCCTCGATCGCCCCGAGCTCCTGCGCACGTCGGAGCGCGACGACGTTCTCGGCGTACGACGTCGTCTTCAGCCCGGCCACCGCCGACCGCTCGTTGCGCGTCCACGGCACGAGGGCGACGCCGGCGGAGGCCGGAGGGTGGGGCTGCTCGGCGGCGAGCACGATGTAGGTCGCGGGGGCGTCGGAGCGGTCCGACCCGAGCGGGCCCATCCCCCCGGTGACGGTGTATCGCAGGCGGCCGAACTCGATCGGCGAACCCGCCGCGAGGACGGCCGCGACACCGGCGGCGATGCGCTCGTGGTCGGCGGGCGGCAGCCCGAGGCCGGCCAGGGTGCGATCGAGCCTCCGGAGGTGCCGGGCGGCCGCGAAGACGACCCCGCGGTCGATCTTCGCCGTCTCGAACGCCCCGTCGCCCACGGTCACGCCGTGGTCGAGCGCCCGCACGGTCGGCGCCTGCGGGTCGACGAGCGCGCCGTCCACCCACACCCGAACGTCGTTGTCCATACGGACCACCTTCTCACCCTGCAGCGGGCGGGTGCTGGGAACCGCGGCCCCCACGGCCTCAGGCGCGGCGGGGGAACTGGCCGAAGTCGGGGGTGCGCTTCCCCTTGTACGCCTCGCGGCCCTCGCGGGCCTCCTCCGAGGCGTAGAACAGGAGGTTCGCGTCATGGGCGAGCTGCTGGATTCCGGCCATGCCATCCTCGGCCGCGTTGAAGCTGGCCTTCATCAGCCGCAGCGCGAACGGCGACTTCACGAGCATCTCGCGGCACCACTGGACGGTCTCGTCCTCCAGCCGGTCGAGCGGGACGACGGTGTTGACCAGGCCCATGTCGAGGGCCTCCTGCGCCGAGTACATCCGGCACAGGAACCAGATCTCCTTGGCCTTCTTCACCCCGACGAGCTCGGCGAGCAGGCTGGCGCCGTAGCCACCGTCGAACGAGCCGACCTTGGGGCCGACCTGGCCGAACTTCGCGTTGTCGGCAGCGATGGTCAGGTCGCAGACGAGGTGAAGGACGTGGCCACCGCCGACCGCGTACCCGGCGACCATCGCGACGACCGGCTTGGGGAGCCGACGGATCTGCAGGTGCAGGTCCGTGACGTGGAACCGGCCCACCGCACCCTCCTTGCCGGGCTCGGTGAGGTAGCCCGAGTCCCCGCGGACCCGCTGGTCACCGCCGGAGCAGAACGCGTCCGGGCCCTCGCCGGTGAGCACGATCACCCCGACCTCGCCGTCCTCCCGGGCGAGGGTGAGGGCGGTGGAGATCTCCATGATCGTCTGCGGCCGGAACGCGTTGCGAACCTCCGGGCGGCAGATGGTGATCTTCGCGATCCCTTCGGCGCTCTTCTCGTACCGGATGTCCTCGAAGGACTCGTGGGCGATCGTCCACTGCACGGGCTGGCTCGACTGGGTTTCGCTTGACATGCCCGCCACTCTAGGGCTCGGGTCAGACGACATCGGTCTGGCTCGTGCCGGTCGGGCAGATCCGTGCTCGCCATGGGGAGGACTCCCCGGGGTCACTCCGACGGTGGCGGCGTCGCCTGGGACCTCTTCAGCTCCTGCTCGGCCTTCGTCAGCTCGGCGCGACAGTCCTCGATGATCTTGGTCGCCGGGGTGCGCTTTCGCACGTTCTCACGCAGTCCCTCGCCCCCGACCGAGTGCCAGCGGCCGTCCTCGTAGACCATCGTCGCCACCCACGAGTCGCCGCCCGTGGTCGTGGTCACCTTGACCTGCGCGTGGGTCGGGTCGGTGAGCCGGACCCCCGTGGCCACCGAGGTCGGTGCGCCCTTCCCCGAGCACACCTCGAACATGTCGGTCATCTCGGTCTCGGTGTAGACCGAGCGGATCTCGTTGCTCAGGCGCGGGTACACCCGCTTCCAGTCGCCGGTGGCCGAGGCGTCGTCGAGCTCCTGGCGTGCGGCGGTCGCGGCCTCGAGGGTCTGTGGTTCCCCCGTCGGTGTCGTGCCGGAGTCATCGCCGCCGGCAACGCCGCAGCCGCCAAGCGTCAGCGCGGGCGCGACGACGAGGACGGGCAAGGTGCGCACGTGACGAGCATAGGGCGGCCGAACGCTCGCCGTGGTCCTCAGTCGCCGATCGCCAGGATCTGGCGACCGACCGCCCCACCGGCCAAGGCGTCCATCGCCTCGTTGACCTCGTCGAGGGGCCAGGAGTCGCCGGCGAGGGCGTCGATGGGGAGCAGACCCCGGGCGTGCAGTGCGGCGTACCGCGGCACGTCCCGACGCGGCACGGACGAGCCCATGTACGAGCCGACGAGGCGCCGCTCCTCGGCGACGAGACTCAGCGCGGGCAGCTCGAAGGTCGTGCCCGGTCGGGGCAGCCCGACGGAGACGGTCGTCCCTCCGCGGGCCGTCGCGCCGTAGGCGAGGGCGAGGGCGCCGGTGTGACCGACGGCCTCGACCGCGGTGTCGGCGCCGCCCCCGGTGAGGTCCTTCACCGCGGCGACGAGCTCGTCGGTGTCGTCCCCGCCGGTGAGGACGTCGGTCGCGCCGACCCGTCGGGCGAGCTCGGCCTTCGCCGGGTCGAGGTCGACGGCGACGATGCGGCGGCACCCGGCGACCGCGGCGCCCATGACGGCCGAGAGACCCACTCCCCCGAGGCCGACGACGAGGGCCGTCGACCCGGCCTCGGCTCGGGCGGTGTTGAGGACGGCGCCGATCCCGGTGAGCGTCGCGCACCCGAGGAGGGCGGCCGTCGTCGCGGGGACCTCGTCCTCGAGCGGGACGAGGGAGGCCGCGTCGGCGACGGTGCGGGTGGCGAACCCGGAGACCCCGAGGTGGCTGTGCACCTTCGTGCCGTCGGCGCGGCGGAGCGGGCGGGCCCCGGACAGCAGCGACCCGGCGGTGTTCGCGGCGGCGCCGGGCTCGCACAGGGCGGGCCGGCCGCTCGTGCACGGGACGCAGTTCCCGCACGAGGGAACGAAGGCGAAGACGACCTGCTGGCCGACCTCGACGCCGCGGACACCGGGACCGACGGCCTCGACCCAGCCAGAGGCCTCGTGCCCCAGTGCCATCGGGACCGGGCGCGGACGGACCCCGTCGACGACGGACAGGTCGGAGTGGCACACCCCCGCGGCGCCGATCCGCACGAGCGCCTCGCCGGGGCCGGGCGCAGCGAGCTCGAGCTCCTCGACGGACAGCGGTCGGGAGCCGGCGTACGGCGCCTGCGCACCGATCTGGGTGAGGACGGCGGCGCGGGTGGTCGTCGGAGCGCTCATGCGAGGGCCTCCACAGCCGTCCGGAGCGTGTCGGTGAGCGGCGCCGGTCGGCGCGTGGCGCGGTCGACGAAGACGTGGACGAAGCGCCCCTCGGCGACGCGCTCGCCGTCGCCGGCTCGATCGATCGCCGTCTCCCAGACGATGCTGCTCGTGCCGACCTTCGCCGCGCGCAGGCCGACGCGCATCGTGTCCGGGTACCCCATCGGCGCGAGGTAGCGGCAGCCCGACTCGACGCACAGACCGATCGTGTCGCCCTCCCCGATGTCGAGCGCGCCCTGCCCGATCATCCACGCGTTGATGACCGTGTCCATCGCGGCGTAGTGGACGGTGTTGTTCACGTGCCCGTAGACGTCGTTGTCGTTCCACCGCGTCGGCACGTCCATGACGTACGGGTACCCCCGGTCGGCCTCGTCGCTCATGGGCCCATCCTGCCGAACCGCGTGGCTACGGTGGAGACATGAGCCCTGTCGTCACCACCGCCGCCGAGCTCTCCAGCGCCATCGAGGACGGCATCGTCGAGATCGTCGTCGAAGGGACCATCAGCGGGTCCCCGTCCATCACCCTGCCCGAGGGAGCCACGCTCCGAGGCGAGGGAGATGGGGCGACGCTCGCAACTGGGGCGAGGTCGCCGAGTGGGTCGCCCAGGCCCAGGTGACGACCACCGGCCCGTCCGGCATCGGCTTCGTGAACTTCGGCGATATCGGGCAGCTCGAGGTCAACGGCCCGATCGTCACGACGGGGTCCGGGGCTCGGGGATTCAACCTCTACGACGGAAGCCTGCCCGAGGCGATCTTCGACCAGATCACCACGACCGGGGACGGGTCGGTCGGCGTCCAGGTGAGCAAGCCGATGAACTCCCTCACCGTGCGCGGTGACGTCGAGACCCACGGCGGCGAGGGGATGAGCCTGGTCAAGGGCAAGCAGACGAAGCTCAAGGCCATCGCGCTGAGCGTCAAGACCGGCGGCGAGCTCGGGCGCATCGCCGTGAAGGGTGCCCTGCGGACCCGCGGCGACGACGTCACGACCTTCGAGGTGGCCAAGGGTGGCGTCGTCGACGAGATCGCGCTCGGCGGGATCGAGGCGCTCGGGCAGGGGTCGCACCTCACGGACGTCGCTGGCCAGGTGCCCTCTCTCGACGGCGTGCCGACGCCGGGCGCCTGACGAGCGATCGCGCCCGGCCCCATCTGGCTGCGGTCCCGGTCAGGGGCCCGGCGGGCGGGGTCGGCGCGTCCCGTCAGGCCGAGGTGCGCTCCGTCCCGGCCATCGCCCAGCGCACCATGGCCGTGCTGGCACGACCCACCGGGGCCATGACGCCTCGGGCGAGGAGCGCCGAAGAGGGCAGTCGGAGCTCTCGGCGTGCCCACGGGTCGAGGAGCGCGACCCCGCCCGATGCGATGGCCCAGTACCCGGGCCTGGCTGCCAGAGGCAGGGGTGGCTCGGCGAGCAAGAACCTCGCGGCGTCGAGGGCAGCGTCGGTCGCCTCGAGCTCCGGTCGGTAGTCGGCAAGCACGGTCTCGAGCTCGGCGACCGTGCGCGGCGGGTCGATCACCCCGAGCCGCTCGGCCGACCACCCCGCCTGCTCGACGTACGTATCGCACTCATGCGGCGTCAACGGGTCACCGCCGTACCGCTGGAACGCCCGGAGGAACGAGGCGATCTCGGCGACGTGCACCCACATGAGCAGGTGCGGGTCGTCGGCGCGGTACGGGCGACCGAGCGCGTCCTTCCCGCGGATCGGGGCGTGGATGCCCCGGACGTGGTCGATCGTCGCCTGGGCGTGCTCGATCGTGCCGAAGGTCGTCGTCGCGATGTACGTGCTCGTGCGCTGCAGGCGCCCCCACGGGTCGCTCCGGTAGCCTGAGTGGCCCGCCACCCCGGCCATCGCCATGGGGTGGAGCATCTGCAGGAGGAGCGAGGCCACCCCGCCGGGGAACATCGCGGCGTCGGCGTGGACCCGCCAGATCGGGTCATCGGGGGTGAAACGCCGCTCCCCCGGTGAGCGCCAGATGATCTCGGCCCGTTCGTCCGCATCCTCGCCCGCCACCCGGTTGCGCAGCGCCCCGGCAAGCGAGCGCTGGAGAGGGCACAGCCCTTTCATCCTCACCGGACGACCATACCGAGATGGTTCAAGCGTAGAACGACGAGCTGGCCGCCGCAGCCCGACCGGGCCGTATGCACTCCTGCTGCGCCGCAGGGCGCCTCACTCCATGGGCTTAACCTTCTCCTCGATGAAGGCGATCTCGTCGGCGTCGAGCCCGTACTTGGCGTACAGCTGCTGGTCGATCTCGGGGATGGACTTCGACCAATCGATGTCGGAGCCGCCAGTGAAGTCCTGCAGCGGGACGTGGGTCCAGGCTCGGGCCAGGTTGTCCTGCGTGACCTTCAGAACTCCTAGCATCGCCCGGGCGAACTTCGACTTGATGTACGTGAGGCACGCGTCGGCCTCGTCGGACGTGTCAAAGGCGCCAATGGTGATGAACGTGCCGGTGACTGCGGTCAGCGGCCCGAGCGCGACCGGCGGCGACAAGGTCTCACCGAAGACGCCCGCCCCGTTTGCCTTGGGTAGCGCCACCTTGAACTTGTTCAGCGCCGCTGGGCCGCTGACGTAGGCCGCCGGGATCCACCGGAAGACGCGTTTCTTGCGATCGTCGAGACCTAGCACTCTGATGTGTGAGGTCGGGTCGGCCGGCTCGTGTTCAAGGTAGACGGTGCTCAGGCGCGTGAACGCCTTGGAGTCGATCTTGAACTGGTTCCCGGAAGACATGAGGCCCGAGAGCTCGGGGTGCTCATCGTGCATCGCTTGCGTGTAGCGGTAGACGCGATCGTTGGTGATGCCGATCGCGGTCAAGGGCTGCGGGTCCGTCCGGTTGACCCGATGCATGATCGCGTTGAGCTCGGGGTGCTTGCTGAAGGTGCCGATCGGCGTGCTCGGCCGCAGGGCGTCGCGATACGTGACGGCCACTCCGGCCTTGATATCGGTCCCTGGAAACAGTCGATCGCTGTTCGACACGTAGTAGGGCACTGACAGATGAGGGTCGGCGAGCATCCTGGTGTTCCACGCCTTGGGCGTGTAGCCAGCGTTGAAGAGGAACCGGGCGGGTGTGATGAGGACGCACTTCTGCCCTACCTCGTAGGCCGCGTCCATGAACTGGTGGTAGATCGGCATTTGGTTGGTCGCCGCGCCAGATGAGTCCTCGTTGTACGGCGGGTTGCCGATGACGACATCAAACTTCTTGTCCACGATCATGCTCCTTCGCTGAGCATGTCGGTGACGACCTGCTCTCGTTCGTCGGCCGTCATCTTGGCGAGGTTGCCGACGCGGAAGTGGCCGGACTCCTCCATCCACTGCTTGCGCTCGGGGTCGCCACCGGACACGGCCTCGATGGTGATGGCGTGCAGGATCTCGTTGTGGCTCATCTCGAAGATCTGCTTCGTGAGGATGTGCCGTAGGCGCTCGTCCTGGTTCGGGATCTGCGTCGCAAGGCCGTTGTCGAGCCGGCGCACCAGCTCCATGAGGAAGAGCCCCGCCGTAGAGAAGAGATCCGCAAAAGTCTTCGTCGGGTCCGCGAAGATGCCGGGGCTCTCGGCTTCCAGGGTGTCGACCATCATCTGAACGACGGGCTTGGGTGTGAACACCAACGAAGTCTTCTGCCGGGGTATATAGGCGAAGATGTCCTCGGTCAGGGTGTCGTCGAAGTAGTCGGCGAGCTCCTTCTTCTTGCGCAGGAACTCCTGGATCGACTCGTCGAACACGGCCCGGTCGAACAGCCCCGGGATCTGGTGGGTCTGTCCGTCCTCGTCGGTGATTTCCTGGCCGTCGCGCAGCAGCCGGAACTCGTCCTCGGTGATGCCCGTGATCTCCTCAAAGACCGCGTCGGGGGTGTAGTCGTCGAAGGTGTCCAACGTGATCTCGGGCTGCCCGTAGGCCATGAGGAACATCGGGATCGTGCGAGCGAAGCCGCGCAGCCGGTCCCGCACCTCGTCCATGGCCTGGTTGGCGCGCTTCTGCTCCTTTTTGGTCTCCTCGCGCTCGATCACCGCGGGTCCCACGGCAGCGAGCGAGTCCGCGACAATCGCGTGGATGGCGGCTTCGAGGACCGAGTCCTCCTCGGCCTGCTTGGCCTCGACGATCGCTGCCTCCTCCTCGGTGGCAGCCGCCTCGCGCTCGTCCTCGAGATGACGGCGCGCGATCTCGTGCGTCTTGTAAGCCCGCTCGACCTCGGCCTGAACCCGCTGCTCGGTGGCCGTGACGTCGCGCTCGATCTGCCCCGGCGTGAGGTCGTACTCCTCCTTAAGCTTCTCGCGCTGGTGTCGGGCCTTCTCGGTGACCATCTTGGCCAGCTGCGAAGCCGCCTTGGTGACGGGGGTGTCCGGGGTGACCTTGGGGATGTCTTCGACGCTCCACACCGGAGGCCCGAGCTCGGCGATCTTGGGGTTGATAACCGTCTCGCGGTCGACCTGAACGTTGTCCTCGGCGTCGGTGATGGGCGGCGGCTGGGGGATGTCGATGGACTCGCCTTGAGCGAGCTTTTGGTCCTTAGCCACGGGCAGCTTGTTGAGGATCTCTTGGACGTGCTCGGAGAAGCGGAAGATGCCGGATACGTTGTCGAAGAGCAGGTTCGACAAGAAGCCTCGCCGCACGACCTCGCGGGCCTTGAAGACCTGCGGGAAGGTGAGCACCGCTGCCGCATCGAGCTCGACCATCCGGCCTTGCGAGTCCTCGCCAATGACCGGGAAGAAGTTGAGCAGGCGCTTGATGTTCTCGCGGCGGACCTCGGGGTTGCCCACGGGGCTGGGCCCGAGGTTGTTGGCGAACTCGTCGAAGATCGTCAGTGTCCGCTCGGGAGCGAAGTCAAAGATGTAGGCGTTCTTCTTCTGCAAAATCGCCTGCCCGCGCTGGAAGGTGTGCGGATTTTGCGCCCGGAACGCGGCCTGCATGTAGAGCGACGGCGAGGCGATGCTGGAGAGCATCACCACCGCGGTCCACTCGGGGACCGTCACGCCCGTCGTCAGCTGCCCCACCGAGAGCGTAATCGTCTTGCCGCCGACCTTCTCGGCCTCGGCTATCGCCGAACGAACCTTGTCCAGGGACTTGCCGACGATGTCGGGGGCGGACTCGTCGGTCTTGCCATCACCGGCTGCGAGCACCACGGTGTAGTCCTTGAAGACCGGGTGCTTCTTCAGCAGCTTTTCAAGCGCCTTGGCAGAGGCGACGCGGTTGAGCAGCCAGAACGAGTGCCGGATCTCGTCGCGCAGCTCGGGCGTGGAGAACGGGTACTTCTCGTTGGTCGCCAGGCAGTCGAGGAACTTCTGTACCTCCGTGGGGTACACGAAGAACCCGTTGTCCTTGGTCGCGAAAAACTCGTTGAGGTCGAAGGTGAAGTCGATGCTCGCGGAGTCCTCGTCGATGGCGACGCCCTCGGCCAGGCGGTCCCTGATCATCCGCGAGAGTTGGTAAGTCAGCAGGTTGAGCGTCGGCAGCGCGACGTAGGGGTTCTCCTCCCCCGTCGCCGGCCAGTTCTCCCGTGCGCTCTGCTCGTTCTCGTAGGTCCAGTTGAAGATCTGGTCCTTGCCGAACTTGCCCGAGGCAAGCGCCTTGAACGGTGTGCCCGACAGGTGCAGGGTGCGAGCGCGCTTGATCTGGTCGAAGGCGACGTCGGTCTTGGTGGTGTCGATGCCCTCGTGCGCCTCGTCGATGACCAGCAGGTCCCACTCGAAGTCGGCGATGTGCTTGAGCTTCTTGAAGTTTCCGCCGAAATAGACCGAACCCTTGAGATCCTGCAGCGAGACGAACTCGACGATGCGCGGGTCACCGTCTGCGTTCGTCTGGACGTGCGCGCGCCACTGCGCGCGCGACATCGGCGAGCGCTCGGACAGCGACGCCGACTCGCTAACGAATTTGAAGGTCGTCTGGTGACCGATGAAGCGCTGGAAGTCGTCGTACCAGGAGTTGGCGATGGCGGGTCTGTTGGTGACGATGAGGACCCTCTGCAGGTCCAGCTCGCGCATTAGGTCGTACGTCGTCAGGGTCTTGCCGAACCTCGGCTTGGCGTTCCACAGCACCTCTTGGTGCCCCTGCGCGAAAGCGGCGACGGCCTGAGCCACGGCAGCGCGCTGCTCGGGGCGAAGGACGTAGTCCTCCTCGCCGTCGGTCTGGAGGTCCGAATAGTCCTGGGCGGCGAATTCGAGGAAATAGGCCTTCGAGGAGCGCTGCGCCGGGCCAAAGTTGTGCCACTCGGTGCGACTCTCGTACTTCGGCGGGGTCTCGCGCTCGATGCCCTGCTGCTTGAGGTAGGCGTGGAAGTCGCTGTCCCGGAAGTATCCGCCCGCCTCGGTGAGGAAGCGCGCGGACAGCGCCCACTGCAGGTCCTTCTTGATGCCGAGCTGCGAGGCCTGCTGCTTGATGCGCTCGTCGACGGTCTGCTGGTCGGTGTAGCCGATCTTCTCCCAGCCGGCGTATTTGGGCATGTCCGGTGTGGTCCAGGAGTAGACCATCGGGTTGATGGCGCGGAAGGTGTCGATCCTCGGGCTGATGGGGCTGGTCGGGTCGGTCATCCCGCCCTCACCTCCAGGTGAACGTCGCTGATCGGGCAGGGTGCATACGACTCGTAGACGGCGAGGTCGAACATGCTCGACTCCCGCAGCGAGACGAAGGTGAAGGGCTCGCGGTGGACAACCTCGGGCCGCGCCTCGTCGCGGATCCACCAGGACAGCTCGAGGTCAACCCCGTCGGGATCCTGGCCCGTCAAGGTGTTGCCTCGCACGATGTTCGTCGCGATAAGGAAGGCGGCTGCCCGGTGCAGGTCGGTGCTCGGCGAGCAATCGGTGCCGTGGTCCTCGTGGAAGGCGACGAACTCTTGGAGCATCAGCGTCTGGGCGTCCTGGTGGTTGTCCTCCAGCAGCTCGATGCCGTAGATCGATGCCAGCGCGAACAGCGACTCCCGAGGCCACAGGGCCGGCTCGAAGGTCCTCCTCACCGCTGCAAGTTTGCGGCGCAAGATGGCGATGAGGAAGTTGCCGTCACCCGCCGCCGGCTCCAGGAAAGTCTTGTCAACGAAGCCGGGGCCCTCCAGGTCGTCTGCGACGAGGTCGAGCATCTGCTCGACCATGTGGCGGGGCGTGAACACCTCGCCGTACGACCTCACCCGCTCCCGCGACTTCACCAGCAACTCCTCGGCGGCCAGCGTCATGACGACATCTCGCTGGCGGTGCTCGTCTCGTCCTCCATGCTGGGTCGAAGGCTATCCGTGGGCACCGACAGCGTGATGCCGGAACACGCAGATCCAGCCGCCCGGCCCCTGGCCGTTCCCGCGCCGCGGGGCAACCTGTATCCCGACCCCGGCCCCAACTGGCACGAACGCCCGACGAAAGAGGCCCCCGATCCGCGTTTCCGCAGGTCAGGGGCCTATCTCGGTGGTGGGCGATACTGGGTTTGAACCAGTGACCTCTTCCGTGTCAAGGAAGCGCGCTACCGCTGCGCCAATCGCCCGTGAGGGATGGACCTCGAGGTGGAGACGGGATTTGAACCCGTGTAAACGGCTTTGCAGGCCGCTGCCTCGCCTCTCGGCCACTCCACCAGTGTGGGGGCTACGTACACCCTCCGAGCGGATGACCGGCCTCGAACCGGCGACCTCAACCTTGGCAAGGTTGCGCTCTACCAACTGAGCTACATCCGCACATCCCTTGGTGACCGTCGTCCCCGCGGGTGCGGACAGACATTAGCCCATGCGCCACACCATGACCAAACCGGGGGTGGACGACGGGTGACGAGCACGTGACGAGCCGCCCGGCGCGGGTGGGGGCCGCCCGGGTTGACCCCGGACGGCCCCACCACGGTGAGCGAGCCTCAGGTCGCGGCCAGTCGCTTCTTCTCCGCCTCGACGTCGAAGTCCGCCGCCGGCCACTGGGGGTCGAGCGCCTCGAGGTGCTCGACGAGGAGGTTCATCACGGCCAGCCGCGCGTACCACTTTCGGTCTGCCGGGACGACGAACCACGGCGCGTGATCGGTCGACGTCTTCTCGATCGCCGTCTGGTACGCGGCCTGGTAGTCCGTCCACAGGGCGCGCTCGTCGATGTCGCCGGGGTTGTACTTCCAGTGCTTGTCCGGCCGGTCGAGGCGGGCGGCGAGGCGCTCCTTCTGCTCCTGCGAGCTGATGTGGAGCATCACCTTGATGATCGTCGTGCCGTCGGCGACGACGTTCGCCTCGAAGGTGTTGATCTGACCGTAGCGCCGGGAGATCGTCGCCGGCGGCGCGAGCTGGCGCACCTTGCCGATGAGCACGTCCTCGTAGTGGCTGCGGTCGAAGACGCCGATCTGGCCAGGCGTGGGCAGCGCGTTGCGGATGCGCCACAGGAAGGGGTGGCGACGCTCCTCCGCGGTCGGGGCCTTGAACGCCGTGATGTCGACGCCCTGCGGGTCGACCGCCCCGACGACGTGCCGCATGATGCCGCCCTTGCCGGAGGTGTCCATCCCCTGGATGACGAGCAGCACGGCCTGGGTGGCACCCCCCTTCGACTGGGCGAACAGCCGCTCCTGCAGCTCGGCGGCCCGCTCGGAGAGGGCGATCAGCTGAGCCTCTGCCTCGGTCTTGTCGCCCTCGAAGTTCGGAGTCGATCGCGGATCGAGGTCGGCGAGTACGAAGCCCTCCTGGGCACGCAGAGCCTCGGAGAACGAGTGGGTGCCCTGGACGGCCTTCGCGACCTGCTTGGCACGCTTCGCCTTGCTCTTGCCGCGACGGATGGCCTCTGCCTTCGCCTCCTTCTTGGCGACCTTCTTGGCGTTGGCGATGACCCGCTCGACGATCGCGTCCGGTGTCGGGCGGCGGCGGCGCGCCCGGGCAGGCGTCGGGGCGGGCACCGCGGACGGTGAGGCCGCGGAGACCGGGCTCGGGGCGGTCGCGGTCGTCTTCTTCGCCGTGGTCTTCGACGCCGCCGCGGTCGTCTTCTTCGCCGCGGTCGTCTTCCGCGCCGTGGTCGTCTTCTTCGTGGCCGCGGTCGATTTCGTGGCGGCGGTCGAGGCCGCGCGCGGCGAACGCCGACTGGGGCTGGGCTCGGGTGTGGTGGTCGTCATCACCCCATGATGGCAGGTGAACACAAGGTGAACCCGGACCGTGGGACAGCGACCGCTCGGGAACACTGACCCCGTGCGCAGCCTCCTCCCGCCGATCGCTGGCCCGGTCTCCGACCACGTCCTCCGCTCGCTCTACCGGCCCTCCCCGCGGCGCAGCGTGCGGGCGATGATGGTGAGCACGGTCGACGGGGCGGCCACCGGCAGCGACGGCACCTCCTCCTCGATCAACGACACGGTCGACGCCCGGGCCTTCGCCGCGACCCGCCACCACGCGGACGTCGTGCTCGTCGGCGCCGGCACGGTCGACGCCGAGGGGTACCCGCCGTTGCGGGAGGAGGACCCCGACGGGCCCGTCCTCGCGGTCGTCTCGGGCGCCGGTCGCCTGCCGGCATCCGCACACCCGCGCAGCCCCGGGACCGGCTCCGTCCTGCTCGTCACGTGCGCGCCCGAGGATGCACTGCGCGAGGCCCGGCGCGTGCTCGGCGAGGAGGACCTCATCCGCTGCCCCGCGAACGCCGACGGGAAGGTCGACCTCGTCGTCGCGCTCGACAGACTCCGAGAGCGGGGCCTCGAGCACGTCGTCCTCGAGGGCGGACCGCACCTGCTCGCCGCGGCGCTGCGCGCGGGCGTCGTCGACGAGCTCGCACTCACGTGGGTGCCCCGGCTCGTCGGCGGAGACCACCCGCGGATCGTCGCACCCCCCGCGCCGGAGGTCGCCCTCGAGCCCGTGCACCTCCTGGAGCAGGACGGCACCCTCCTGGGGCTCTGGGGCGTACGCCGGTGAGCCCGGGCCGGGCCGTCAGGAGATGAACTCCCGGACCACGCGCTCCCATCGTTCGGGGTCGACGTTCCACTCCTTGCAGTGCCGGGCGTGCTCCCACTCCTCGTAGCGGATGAGATCCGGCCGGGCAGCCGCGAGCGCGCGGGAGGACTCGACCGGGACGAACTCGTCGTCGCGGGAGTGGATGAGGAGCATCGGCGTCCGCAGCTCCTCGGCCCGGTTCACCCAGTCGGTGACGGCGACGTCGATCGGCTCGTGCACCCCGACGAACCGTCGCGCCGACCGCCGTCCGAGCAGCGAGGTCCCGAGCCGGCCGATGGGGCGCGGCACGCGGTTGAGCCGCGCATGGTGCAGGAGCACCTCCGACCACGACACGACCGGACCGTCGAGGACGATCTTCGTCACGCGGCCGGCGAGCTCGGACCGGTCGAGCAGCTGGAGGATGATCGCGCCGCCCATCGACCAGCCGACGAGGTCGATCTCGCGCGCCCCGTGGTCGATGGCGAAGCGCATGGCGGCCTCGATGTCCCGCCACTCGCTCAGGCCCAGGTTGTACCGACCGTCGGGGCCGGGCGGCGCCTCCTCGTCGTTGCGGTACGCCGGGACGAGCGTCGTGTACCCGGCCGCGTGGAGGGTGGGCACGGCGCGCAGCCCCTCGAGCCGTCGCGCGCCACGCCCGTGCACGGTGATCGCCCAGCGGGTCGACTCCCCCGCCGCCGGCACGAGCCAGGCCGGCAGGTCGCCGATGTCGCTGCGGACGAGGACGTCGGTCGTCGGCAGGCCGAGCGAGCGCTGCGGCGTCTCACCGAAGAAGTACTGGTCCCACCGCGCGGGGCCGACGACGAGCTCGCCGAAGTCGACGCCGATGAGCTCGCGCGTCACCGTCCCGGCGGCCTCGTCGACCGACAGGACGTCACCGATCCGCACGTGGGTGTCATCGCCCGTGCCGATCCACAGCCCGTACCGGCCGGGGACCGTCGAGTCCGGCGTGATCGCGAGGTCGATCTCCCCGACCCGGACGGCGCGGATCTCCTGGTCGTTGGGCTTGCGCCGGTCGGGAGTGACGACGCGGCGCGCGAAGTACGCCGCTCCCCCGACCCAGACCGCGCCCGCGCCGAGCGCCGCCGCGCCACCGGCCGCACCACCGAGCCGGGCCGCCGCCCATGCGCGGTTCGACCACACCGACCGTCCCGAGTTCGCGTCCACACGGGCATCCTGCCAGCGGCCCGGTCGGGCACGATGAGGCGCATGGACCTCCCCATCGACCTGCCGGTCACGCCGATGCTCGCCAAGGCCGCGCCGAGGGTCCCCGGCGGGGACGCCGTCGACGGTGGCTACCTCTACGAGCCCAAGTGGGACGGCTTCCGGTGCGTCGTGCTCAAGGACGGCGACGAGGTCGAGCTCGCCAGCCGGGGGAAGAAGCCCCTGACCCGGTACTTCCCCGAGGTCGTCGACGCGTGCCGCCGGCTGCTGCCGGACCGCTGCGCCATCGACGGGGAGATCGTCGTGCGCGCCGGGTCCCCGGGCGCGGAGCACCTGTCGTGGGAGGCGCTCTCCCAGCGGATCCACCCGGCGGCCTCACGCATCGAGAAGCTGTCCTCCCAGACGCCCGCCGAGGTCGTCGCGTTCGACCTCCTCGTCGACGCGGACGGCAGCGACGTCATGGACCTCGCTTTCGCGGACCGGCGCGCCCGGCTCGAGACCCTGTTCGCACGCGTCGCGGACGGGCCGATCCACCTCACCCGGGTCACGGACGACCCCGCCGTCGCGCAGGACTGGTTCACCCGCTTCGAGGGCGCTGGCCTCGACGGGGTGATCGCCAAGCCCGCCGCCGCTCCGTACGCCCCGGGCCGGCGGACGATGCTCAAGGTGAAGCACAAGCGCACCGCCGACGCCGTCGTCGTCGGCTACCGCGTCCACACCTCCGGCTCAGGCGTCGGCTCCCTCCTGCTCGGCCTGCACACCGGCGACGGCGACGACGCGCGGCTCGTCAACGTCGGAGGCATCGCGGCGTTCACCGCCAAGCGCCGGCTCGAGCTCGTCGACGAGCTCGCCCCGCTCGTCGTGCGCGACGACGACGGGAACCCCGCACGCGCCGAGACCGAGCGCTCCCGGTTCAGCAGCAACAAGGACATCGGCTTCGTCCCGCTGCGGCCCGAACGAGTCGTCGAGGTCGCCTTCGACCAGCTCGAGGGTGACCGCTTCCGGCACGCCGTCCAGCTCGTCCGCTGGCGGCCCGACAAGGACCCCGCCGACTGCACCCTCGACCAGGTCGACCGGGCGACCGCCTACGACCTCGCCGAGGTGCTCGCCGACGAGTGAGGGTCAGTCGACCCGGTTGCCGTCCTCGTCCCAGTGCGCGGCGACCTTCTTGCTCGGCTGGACCCGGGGCGGCTCCCCCGGCTGCTTGGGGTAGTCCGGCGGCCAGCTGAGCTCACCGCCGGGCAGGGTCTCCCACAGCTCGAGCAGGGGCTCGATGGAGTGATGCGTCTGCTCCATGTCGGCCCACGGGTCACCGTCCGCGAGGTGGTCGGCGACGGTCGTCAGGTTGAACGCCCGCGGGTCGTCGACCGCGGCGAGCTGCTCCCACGTCACGGGCGTGCTCACCGGGGCTCCCGGGCGGGCCCGCAGGCTCCACGCGCTGGCGATCGTCCGGTCGCGCAGGTTCTGGTTGTAGTCGACGAAGATCCGCTCGCCGCGCTCCTCCTTCCACCACGCGGTCGTCACCCCCTCGTCGCGGCGCTCGAGCTCGCGCCCCAGGCCGATCGCGGCGTGCCGCACCTCGTCGAAGGTCCACCTGGGCTCGATCCGCACGTAGACGTGAACCCCGCGGTTGCCGCTGGTCTTGGGGTACCCGCGCAGCCCGAGCTCCTCCAGCAGCTCCCTCGTCACGGCGGCGACCCGCTGGGCATCGCGGAAGGTCGTCCCCGGCTGGGGGTCGAGGTCGATGCGCAGCTCGTCGGGGTGGTCGACGTCGGCCCGGCGCACCGGCCACGGGTGGAAGGTCAGGGTGCCCATCTGCGCGGCCCACACGAGGGAGGCCGGCTCGGTCGGGCACAGCTCGTCGGCGAAGCGGCCACCGGGGAACTGGATCCGCACCGTCTCGACGAAGTCGGGTGCGCCGCGCGGGAGCCGCTTCTGGTAGAAGCCGTCACCCTCCCGGTCCTGGGGCCCCGTCGCCAGGCGCATCCCGTCCCGCCAGCCGTCGGGCCAGCGCTCCATGGCGGTGGGGCGCTCGCCGATGCTGCGCATCATCACGTCCCCGACGGCGGCGACGTACTCGCACACCTCCAGCTTGGTGATCTGCGGGGTGCGCTCGGTCGCCTCGTAGACGACCCTGTCCGGGCTGGAGACCCGCACCTCCCGGTCGCCGACCGTCACCATCGCCGCTGCGCTCTTGGCCATGCGCCCACGCTAGGCCCCGCGCGCCACCCGACGGACATGCAGAAGCGCGCGAAACCGTCTGCGAGCCCCCCTCCACCCGGTCTTCTGCATGTCCGGCGGCCTAGGGTGGCCGCATGAGTGAGCACGGCCTGACCCCCTCCGGGCGCGAGTACCCGGTCACCCTCACCGACGCGCAGTGGCGCGAGCGGCTCTCTCGCGACGAGTACGGCGTCCTGCGCCAGGGCGGCACGGAGCGCCCGTTCACCGGTGAGTACACGGACACGACGACCGAGGGCACGTACTCCTGCCGCGCCTGCGGCGCCGACCTCTTCACGTCCGAGACGAAGTTCGAGAGCCACTGCGGGTGGCCCTCGTTCTTCACCCCGCTCGCCGGGGACGCCGTCGAGTACCTCGAGGACACCTCGATCCCCGGCCGCCCGCGGACGGAGGTGCGGTGCGCGACGTGCGGCAGCCACCTGGGGCACGTCTTCGAGGGCGAGGGCTACCCGACCCCGACCGACCAGCGCTACTGCATCAACTCCATCGCGGTCCGGCTGCGCCCGAAGGGCTGACCGTCAGCGGAGGCGGCCGACGAGGTCGACGATCTCCACCCGGGGACCGGTGAAGAACGGGATCTCCTCGCGGACGTGGAGCCGCGCCCGCGAGGCCCGCAGCTCACGCATGAGGTCGACGATCCGGTGCAGCTCGTCGGCCTCGAACGCCAGCACCCACTCGTAGTCGCCGAGCGCGAAGGCGCTGATCGTGTTCGCCCGCACGTCGGGGTAGTCGCGCGCCATCGAGCCGTGCTCGGCAAGCATGGTGCGGCGCTCCTTCTCGTCGATGACGTACCACTCGTAGGACCGGACGAAGGGGTAGACGCACAGGTAGTCGCGCGGCTCCTCCCCCGCCATGAAGGCCGGGATGTGACTGCGGTTGAACTCGGCCTGACGGTGCAGGGCAGCGACTGACCACACCGGCTCGAGGTGCCCGCCGAAGGCTGTCCGCAGGAAGCGGTGGTAGGCGTCCTGCAGCTGCTCGATGGTGTCGGCGTGCCACCAGATCATGAGGTCGGCGTCAGCCCGCAGACCGGCGACGTCGTAGGTGCCACGGATCCGCACCCCGCTCGCCCGCAGCTCCTCGAAGAGCGCCTCGACCTCGGCGCCCATCGCGTCGCGGTCCTCGCCGAGAGGCGACGTCGCGGCGAAGACCGAGAACATCGCGTAGTGCACCGAGGAGTTGATCGCCTCGAGCACCTCGCGCGACGGCTTCGGGGGGATGGTGCGGGTGGTCATGCGTTCTCCTTGGGTCGGGCGAGATGGGTGAGGATCGTGCGGGCGGCAGCCTGGGCGTGCGCGACGACGGCAGCGATGCCGACGCCGCCGTAGCTCGCGCCGGTGACAGCGAGTCCGGGGACCTCGGCGACGGCCGCCGCGATCCGGTCGACCCGGGATCGGTGGCCGACGGTGTACTGGGGCAGGCCGCCGCCCCAGCGGTGCACGTGGGAGTCGACGAGCGTCGGCACGGGGCGGCCCAGGGCCTCGGCGACGTCGGCCAGGGCGGCGGTGACGAGGTCGGCGTCGTCGCGCTGGAGTGGAGCGACGTCACCGGCCCGACCGACCGACGCGCGCAGGAGGAGCAGGCCCTCGCGGGCCGCGGCGTCTCGGGCCCAGCCCCACTTCGTGCTGACGAAAGTGCTCGCCTTGATGAGCCGCCCGTCGACAGTCGGGACGAGGAAGCCCGAGCCGGGGAGGTCGTCCCAACCGTCGCGCCCGGCCGGTACGGCGAGGGTGACGAGCGCCATCGAGGCCGTCTCGACCTCTCGGAGCGCGGCAGCGGCGAAGGGGGTGACCTCGGCCAGCAGGCGGGTAGCAGCAGGGGCGGGGGTGGCCACTACCACGGCTTCGGCCTCGAGGTAGACCGGGTCGGTCGTCGGCCCGGTAAGCACGCGCCAGCCGGTGCTCGTGCGCTCGAGCCCACGGCTGAGGGTGCCGAGCCGGATCTCGCCGCCGCGCGAGCGGACGATGTCGGCGAGCGCGAGCGGCAGCTGGTGCACACCGCCGGCGAGGCCGAGGAGCATCGGTCCGCGACGTCCGGTGGCGCTGCCCGCCCCGGCCGAGGGCGAAGGGGTCGTGGGAGGGACGAGCGAGCGGACGGCCGCCGCCAGCGAACCCTCACGGCGGGCAGCCGCCCAGAGCGGGGGCATCGTCGAGGCGAGCGAGAGATCATCCACGCGCCCGGCGTAGACGCCACCGAGGAGAGGCTCGACGAGTCGGTCGACGACGGCGCGACCGTACTCGGCCGCGATCCCGGTCGCGACGGACACGTCCGCGTCGTCACCGTCGCCGAGCGCGGGCTGTCCCCCGGCGGCCGCGCGGGCCCGCTCCTGCTCGTCGAGGACGTCGCCGGTCGTCGCGGTGTCCGACGGGACGCCCATGAAGGTCCGCGCGGGCAGCGCGACGAGGCTGCCACGGGTCCACAGCTGCGCCGGCACCGGCTCGGGCGATACACGTCGACCGTCGAGCCCGGCGGTCACGAGGATCGCCTCGGCGGCCTCACCGACCCGGATCGACTCCGCCCCTACGTCGAGCCGCACCCCAGCGACCTCGCCCGGTGCGACGACGCCACCGACCCGGTCGCGCCCTTCGACGACGACGACCTCGTGGCCGGCTCCGGTGAGCTGCTCGGCTGCCGTCAGACCAGCGATCCCAGCACCGATGACGACGACACGAGCCATGACCCAACTCTCTCACCCGCTGTGACCCGACCGTGACCGGCCTCGGCGGAACCCTTTCGCCGCTCGCCCCGTCCGACCCTCGACGCATGCCCTCCGAGTCAACCGCCGCCGCGGCCACCCTCGACACCTTGCTCGCGGAGCGGTGGAGCTGCCGTGCCTTCCTGCCCGACCCGCTGCCGCAGGCGCTGGTGGAGGAGATCGTCGCGGCCGCCGGGCGTACTCCGTCGTGGTGCAACACCCAGCCGTGGCGGCTCTACGTCACCGACGGTGCGGCGACCGACCGGGTGCGCACGGCGCTCGTCGAGGCCGTGATGGCCGACCAGAGCGAGACGCCCGACCTGGCGTTCCCGCCGGGCTACGAGGGCGAGTTCCGCGAGCGGCGGCGCGCGTGCGGGTGGGCGCTCTACGACGCGGTCGGCGTCGAGCGCGGCGACCGGATGGCCTCGGCGCTGCAGGCGCTGAAGAACTTCGAGCTCTTCGGCGCCCCGCACCTCGCGGTGCTGACCACGCCGCGCTCGCTGGGCACCTACGGCGCGGTCGACTGCGGGCTCTTCCTGCAGTCCTTCCTGCTCTCCGCGCAGGCCCGCGGGGTGGCGACCATCGCGCAGGCGGCCCTGGCCGGCAAGTCGGCCGTGCTGCGCGAGCAGCTCGGGATCCCCGACGAGGAGCAGGTGCTCGTCGGCGTCTCGTTCGGTTGGCCCGACCCCGACCACCCGGCCAACGGCTTCCGCACCGAGCGGGTCGAGGTCGCCGACGTGCTGACCTGGCGCAGCTGAGGCCCGCTCAGCTCGACAGGGTGGCGGTGACGCGCACGGCCCCGTCGTCGCGGCGTACGGCGACGGCGTGGGCGTCGTGGTCGACCCCGGCGAGCCGCAGGCGCATCGGGGCGCCGTCGCCGACGAAGTTGCGCCACCACGTCTTGGCGCTCGGCACCGCAACGGCGATGCGCACCGTGTCGCCCTCGCGCTTGTAGGAGACCGGGAAGGTGAAGCTGCGCCCCGACTTGCGCCCGGTATAGGTGATGACCGCCGTTGAGCGGCCGAGCACGCGGGCGACGGGGCCGCCGTGGCGCAGCACCGGCAGCATCAGGTGGCGGTTGAAGCGGGCCGCGCCCGCACGGAAGAGCTGGCTGGCATCCATGACCTCCATCCTGCACCCGCGACCCACGCGGTGGTTGAGTCTCTGGGGCCGGTACCCGGCCGCCGGTTCCGGGCGGAAAGTCTCGGTGGTTGCGCAGCGAGCGCCAGCGAGCGGCCGTCGAAACCACCACCCACGCGGAAAGCCCCGGTGGTTGAGCAGCGAGCGCCAGCGAGCGGCCGTCGAAACCACCACCCGTGCGGAAGGTTGGTTTCGACGTGCGGTCGGCGCTGGCGCGCCTCCCTGCTCAACCAACGGGACGGCCGAATCCGCCCAGGTCGTCGGCCGAGCGTGAGTCGGCCGAGGCCTGCTGCTGCCACCAGACGGCGGCGGCCCGGACGCGGCGGTTGGACGAGTCGTGCTCCCCCAGGCTCAGCTTGCGGAAGATCGAGCGCAGGTGCTGCTCGATCGTGCGCTCGGACAGGAACAGCTGTGCCGCGATGCCCGCGTTGGTGGCGCCGGCCGCGACGGCCGCCAGGACCTCGTTCTCCCGCGCCGACAGCACCGGGACGGGGGCGACCAGGTGGGGTGCCGGCGGGCTCAGCCAGCGCTCGAGCCAGCCGACGGCTAGGAACGCGACTGCGCTGAGGCCGACGGCGGTGACGACGGTCAGCAGGACGCCGAGGCTGGTCGGACGCACCAGGGAGGCCTGGATGCCGACGATGATCGCGATCGCCGCCGTCCAATAGCCGAGCACCAGACGCAGCGGCCACACCGACGCCGCATGACCGTGCGCGGCGAGCACCGCGGTGCACCCGATCGCCACCAGATAGCCGACCGAGCCGGTGGACGGATCGATGTCGCCGGGGTCGCGCAGCGCGGCGAGCGCGAGGCACATCACCACCAGGCCGAGGCCCATCGACGTCGTCGCCGCGCAGTTCACCAGGTAGCGACGCTCGGTCACGTGGGCCCGGGCGGCCCGCACGATCGTCGCGGTGAGCGCGGCCAGCAGCGAGACAGCGAAGACCACCGTCAGGGTGTCGAGCAGCCACGGGAGCCGCGAGCTCCACTGCTCGGGAGCTGCGGTCGGCAGCCCCACGAAGGGCTCGGTGGGCTCGGTGAGCGCCGCCGCGCCGATGGCGACCACCGCAGTCACCGACGACAGCGCGATCGCCGCGCGCGGCATGGCCGCCACCCTCAGGCCGACCACGGCGAGCAGTCCGTTGACCGGGATCCAGCCCGCCGACCAGATCGCCGCCGGCACTCGGTGGTCGACCGCGCAGGCGATCACCCCGAGCCAGAGGTAGGCCACCACCGAGACCGACAGACTCCTGACAGCGATCACGCTGCGATCAGGGGCGTCACCGGCCGACCACCACACGACGACCGCGCAGACGCCGAGGGCCAGCGCGGCGACCGGATGGGTCGGGAACGCTCCGCGACCGGCCAGGTCGACCGCCACCGCGGCCACCACCCCGGCTGCGACCAAGGCGGCGACGACGAGCAGCCACGGATCGCGGCCCAGCGGCCGGATGCTGCGCGGTGCTCCACCGACGGCGGACAGGGACCGTCCCACGTCGGGGACTCTAGCGATCATCGACCGCTGCCGGCATCGCCGAGCGCGCCGCCGTACGTCAGCCGGCGCAGGGCGGCGTCCGCCGGCCCCGGGCGGCCGAGCGCGCTCAGCACCAGGGCCACCGCGGCGCAGACGCACCAGACGCCGAGGCCGAGGCCGTAGGTGCCGGCCAGCGACAGCCGTGGGGCCAGGTCGAGGGCCCACGCGGACAGGCTCACCCCGAGCAGGACCGAGTGCACCAGGTAGACCGTCAGCGACCGGGATCCGACCGCCGCCAGCCGGGCGGCGGGCCCGCCGGTGCGGTGGGCGGCCGTGCGGCGTACCGACCACAGAGCGATCGCGCTGACATAGGCGACGCCCTGCAGCACCCCCGTCGCGGCGTGCACGCCGAGCGCGACCGCGTGCACCTGCGACGACGGCGTCCACGCGCCGGTGACCATGAGGATCAGCGGTACGGCGCCGAGCAGCCCGATCGGCAGGCCGAGGGCGACCAGCCGCCGGTGCAGCGCCAGGTGCTCGGCCGGGCGGTGCAGGGCGCCGCTGCGGTAGAGGACGACGCCCACCAGCATCGGTGCCAGGTGGGTGATGAGGAGGCCGTTGGCGCCCGTCCAGAAGGCGAAGACGACGAGCCGCTCGCCGATGGAGGCCAGGAAGTCGGGCGAGGACGGCACCACGTCGCTGCCGCCCGGGGTGGCGGTGAGGATCGTCCCGACCGTCCACAGGACCACGCTGATCGCGCCGACGACGGCGAGGGTGCGTCGGGAGCGGCCGAGCAGGGCCACCACGACCATCCCGGTCAGTCCGTAGACGCCCAGGATGTCGCCCCAGAAGACCAGCACCACCTGCGCCAGACCGACCGCGAAGAGCAAGGCGTTGCGGCGCACCAGCACGCGGCGGCGGGCCTTCGCATCGACGCCGAGTCGCTGGAGCTTGCCCGCGATGGCGGCGATGCCGAAGCCGAACATCAGCGCGAACATCGGCCAGCTGCGGTTCTCCAGGAGGCCGACGACCACGGCCGAGGTCACCTTGTCGGCGGTGCTGACGGCGGCGTGCGGTGCGAGCAGCGCGGCGTTGACCACGGCGACGCCGAGCAGGCCGACCGCGCGGGCGACGTCGGGGGTCAGGTCGCGGGTCCGGGCGGTGGACTCGGAGGTGGACTCGGAGGTGGACTCGGAGGTGGACTCGGAGGTGGACTCGATGGTGGTGGTTGCCATGCCCCGAGCGTCGGGCGAAACCCCGGCCGCCACCATCCGTGCCAGCACGCAACCTCGCCTGACCTGCGCAGACTGCGTGCTGACACGGCGGGCAGAACGTCCACGACTATCGTGCGCGGGTCTTGCGGTCGGCGGCGACGGCGAGGGCCAGCACGAGGAGCACGGCGACCGCGTTCTGGGTGTACGTCGCGAGCCCGCGCGCGCCGTCGGTCGGGGTGATCAGGAAGCCTCCGGCCGAGCGCGAGAGCAGCACGCCGATGGCCAGCGCCACCTCGTGGCGCACGCTCCATGCGGGGTTGCGGCCCCACCGCAGCAGCGCCACGCAGACCACGACGAGCACCACGCAGAAGACACCCAGTGCCGACGGCACGATCGACCAGCCGAGGCCGCTCTCGACGACGATGCCGACCAGCAGCAGCGACCACACCGGCGGCACCGGCCAGGTCGCTGCGGGGCCGGGGCCCAAGCCACGGCGTACATGCACGGAGCGGAACGCGAGCACCACCAGCACGGCCGCCGCCACCGCGAAGCCGATCAGCTGCCCGGTTGAGAGCTGCCAGCCCTCGCTGGCGAGGTGGTCGTCGAGGATCACCCAGGCGACGACGTAGAGCAGCGCCAGCAGCGTGCCGCCCCACCGGCCCAGCCACGGCTCGCGGCCGCGACCCGAAAGCACCTCCACCAGCAGCACCGGCGCCGCGAACGACGCGACGGCGTGACCGAGGGTGAACGCGACGAGCGCGTAGAACGACAGGTCGAGCGAGGCGACGTAGGTCGGCTGCCACAGCTGCGTCCACTCCGGGAAGCCGCGGTAGTCGTGGTTGACGATGCTCTGGTCGATGATCCCGGCCTGGACCAGGCCGAGGGCGGTGAAGAGCAGCAGCATGCCGGGCCACCCGAGCCCGTGGTGCCGCGCGACCTCGCGGGCCAGCAGCGCGGGGGCGCCGTACAGCGGTGCGAGGACGAGCAGGCCACCGAGCAGGGCGAGCGCGTCGCCGGTGTCGGCGGCGTAGGCGGAGAGGTACTCCGCGCAGATCGGCGAGAGGATCAGCAGGCCGAGGACCGGCCACCAGCGGGTGCGCACGGCGTCCATCGCACCATCCCGCGTGGTCGTGGGGTAGCGCCGATGGTCGGGGGTCGGGCTACCGAGGTAGGGGCTCCAGCACCGACTCGCGGAACGCCTCGACCGAGGCCGCGCTGATGCCGTTGGCACGCGCCCAGCCGTCAGCGCCGCCCTGGTCGCGCCACCACGCGAGCACCGACCCGACCGCGTCGCGGCGCGGCAGGAACACCTCGCGCGAGCGGCCGTCGAAGAGGTCGCGGTGGCGGCGCGGAGCCGGCGGCGACCCAGTGCGGGAACTCCGCGCGGTAGAGCACCCCCGTCCGCACCACCCGACCGTCGGCGGTGCGAAGACCGCCGAGGTCGCGGAGGTTGGCGGGCGGGCGTACGTCGGTCGGCGTCCGGGTCGCGGGCTCAGCCATCGAAGCGGCGGGCGAGCTCGGCCAGGCCGCTGGCGTAGATGCCGGCGATCGCCTCGGCCAGGGCCGGCTCGGCGGCCGGATCGCCCGCGGCGAACTCCGCGTTCCAGGTGACCTGGCTGCCGTCGCCGTCGGGCTCGACGCGGATCGTCGAGGTGTACGACGCGAGGTCGAGCGGGCCGTCGAGGTAGCGATAGGTGTAGGTGCGCGCGTCGTCGTCCAGCGCCACGATCTCCTCGCGGGCATCACCGCCGCCGCCGGCGAAGGTGGCGTGCCGCACCTGACCCTCCATGTGGGCCGACTCGAGCGCGGGCGCACCGCCGCCCATGGTCTCCACGACCCCGATCCGGTGTCGCTGCACCTGCCGCGGCCCGGCTTCGCCGCGCAGCTGCCAGACGATCTCGGCGATCTGCGCCGGGCCGGTGCCGCCGAGCGGGTGGCCGCGCGAGAGCAGCCCGCCGCTGGGGTAGACCGGCTGAGCGCCGTCGCGGGCCGTGTGTCCCGAGACGGCGAGCTCGGCGCCCTTGCCGACCGTCACCATCGCCGCTGCGCTCTTGGCCATGCGCCCACGCTAGGCCCCGCGCGCCACCCGACGGACATGCAGAAGCGCGCGAAACCGTCTGCGAGCCCCCCTCCACCCGGTCTTCTGCATGTCCGGCGGCCTAGGGTGGCCGCATGAGTGAGCACGGCCTGACCCCCTCCGGGCGCGAGTACCCGGTCACCCTCACCGACGCGCAGTGGCGCGAGCGGCTCTCTCGCGACGAGTACGGCGTCCTGCGCCAGGGCGGCACGGAGCGCCCGTTCACCGGTGAGTACACGGACACGACGACCGAGGGCACGTACTCCTGCCGCGCCTGCGGCGCCGACCTCTTCACGTCCGAGACGAAGTTCGAGAGCCACTGCGGGTGGCCCTCGTTCTTCACCCCGCTCGCCGGGGACGCCGTCGAGTACCTCGAGGACACCTCGATCCCCGGCCGCCCGCGGACGGAGGTGCGGTGCGCGACGTGCGGCAGCCACCTGGGGCACGTCTTCGAGGGCGAGGGCTACCCGACCCCGACCGACCAGCGCTACTGCATCAACTCCATCGCGGTCCGGCTGCGCCCGAAGGGCTGACCGTCAGCGGAGGCGGCCGACGAGGTCGACGATCTCCACCCGGGGACCGGTGAAGAACGGGATCTCCTCGCGGACGTGGAGCCGCGCCCGCGAGGCCCGCAGCTCACGCATGAGGTCGACGATCCGGTGCAGCTCGTCGGCCTCGAACGCCAGCAGCCACTCGTAGTCCCCCAGCGCGAACGACGCGATGGTGTTCGCCCGCACGTCGGGGTAGTCGCGCGCCATCTGACCGTGCTCGACGAGCATGTCGCGGCGCTCCTTCTCGTCCATGACGTACCAGTCGTACGACCGGACGAACGGGTACACGCAGACGTAACGCTTCGGCGTCTCGTCGGCCATGAAGGCCGGGATGTGGCTCTTGTTGAACTCCGCCGGGCGGTGCAGGGCCGCGCTGCTCCACACGGGCTCGAGGTGCTGGCCGAGGTGGGTGCGCAGCAGGCGGTGGTAGGCGTCCTGAAGCTGCTCGATCGTCTCTGCGTGCCACCACACCATGAGGTCGGCGTCCCCGCGCAGCCCGGCGACGTCGTAGAACCCACGGATCGCGACCCCCGCAGCCGTCAGGTCCTCGACGAGCTGCTCGACCTCGGCAGCGGTCGCGTCGCGCTCGTCCCCGAGCGGGCTCGTCACCGCGAAGACGGACCACATCGAGTAGCGGATCGTGTCGTTGATCTCCCGCATGCGCGCGGGCGACGGCTTCTCGAACGACGGGTTGTCCTGGCGGGACCCGGGGGCGTGCGTGGTCATCCTGCGTCTCCTTCGGTGAGGGTGCCGGCCGCTGCGCCGGCGAGGTGGTCGCGGACGATGCGAGCCGCGGCCCGCGCCGATCCGATGGTGGCCGCGATGCCGACGCCGTCGTAGGTGGCACCGGCGACGGCGAGGCCCGGAAGACGTCCGACCGCGGCCCGCACGGTCCCCACCCGGTCGGCGTGGCCGACGCCGTACTGCGGCAGGCCGCCCACCCAGCGCTGCACGTGGGTGTCCACGGGCGTCGGCAGCTCCCGGCCGAGCGCGGCGGCCAGGTCGGCCAGCGCCAGGTCGAGGATCTGCTCGTCGGGCAGGTCCAGGACCTCCGCCTCCCCCGCGCGGCCGAGCGAGGTGCGCAGCCACACCGTGTCGGGCGAGAGCGCGTCGACCCACGGCCACTTGCCGCTGCTGAAGGTCGCGGCCTTGATGTCGCGGCCCTCGACGGCGGGCACGAGGAAGCCCGACCCGGGCAGCGCGCCGATCTCGGTCCGGTCGAAGGCCATCGTGACGACCGCCATCGACGCGAGCTCGACCCCGACGAGCGCGTGGGCCGCGGCGGGGACGAAGGCCGCGAGGACGCCCACGGCCTGCGGCGCCGGCAGAGCGACGACGACGGCGTCCGCCTCGATCGCCCCGTGGGGTCCGACGACGCGGTACCGATCACCGAGCGGTTCGATCCGTTCGACGGGCCACCCGGTGCGGACGTCCGCACCGTCGGCGAGGAGGCGGTCGTGGAGGACGCGCGGGACGACGTTCGTCCCGCCCTCGATCGTGAAGAAGACGTGGCGCGGAGGTGCGTCCGGGTCGGGCTCCCGCGGCTCGGGCACGATCGCCGCGACGGCGTCGAGCACGGGCTCGCCGGCGGCGACGGCCGTCCACAGCCGCGGCATCGTCGAGCGCATCGACAGGTCGTCGACGCGGCCCGCGTAGACCCCGCCGAGCAGCGGCTCGACGAGGCGGTCGACGACGGCGCGGCCCACCCGTTCCGCCAGTGCCGGACCGACCGGCAGGTCGGGCAGGTGGACCGGCGGGTGCTGCACGGTGGAGGCCTCGCGCAGGTCGGCGGCCTCGTCCTCGGTCAGGACGTCGCCCGCACCTCGGGGAGAGCGCGGCACGCCCATGAGGGTCCCCTTGGGGAGGGGCACGAGCCGGCCGCGCGACCACACCGATGCCGAGGTCGTCGCGGGGTGGGTGATCCGGTCGTCCAGGCCGAGGCTGGACACGAGCCACCGCGCGTCGTCGTTGCCGTAGAGCATCGACTCGGCGCCGACGTCGACGACCTGGCCGCCGACCTCCACCCCGTGCAGGACGCCCCCGACCCGGTCGGCGGCCTCGAGGACGGTCACCCGTGGCGCGTCAGCGCCAGCCCCGTGGTCGTCCGCGAGGATCGCGTGCGCCGCGCTGAGCCCGGCGATCCCGGCACCGACGACGACGACGTAACCTGTCCGGGGCTGCATGGCCCCACTGTCTCACCCGGCCCAGCGCCGTCCCACCCGGGAGGGAACCGATCACCGGCCCACACCGTCGGACCACCGACACGTACCGGAGGGGACCCGGTCACGACAGGGAGAGGCAGGCGCGATCACCATGAGCACCACCAGCACGGCGACGACGACCAGCGGTGGGTCGACCACCACGGGCAGGGCCGCACCCGCTGCCCGGGCCGGACGGCGCGCCCGGCGGATCGCCGGTGTCATGACCGCCCTCGTCCTCGGGCTCGGCACCCTGGGGGCATGCGCGTCCGAGGGCGACCGGTCGGACGCCGCCGCTCCACCGGCGTCCGGGGTGAGATCGACGTCCGCCGATGCAGCGGGCGCGCCGAGCAAGGCTGCGACCCGTTCGGCGGAGAGCCCGGGCCGCGCGCAGCAGACCGCTCCGGTCGACCGCCGGCTCGTGCGCCAGGCGACGATGTCCCTCGAGGTCGACGACGTGGCCCGCGCGAGCAGCGACGTCGCCGCGGTGGCCGACGAGCTGGGCGGCTACGTCGACTCCGAGAACCTCGGATCGGCCTCGCGCGAGCGGACCACGAGCACGTGGGGCCGGGTGACGATCAAGGTGCCGACGGCCAAGCACGCCGAGGCGATGCGTCAGGTCGCGGGCAAGGGAACGCTGCTGTCCCGGTCGAGCTCGGTCGAGGACGTCACGACCCAGTACGTCGACACCAAGGCCCGGGTGCGAACGATGAGGCTGGGCATCCAGCGCATCCAGCGCCTGCTGGCGAAGGCCACCTCCCTCGACGACGTCATCGCGCTCGAGTCGGAGCTGACGACCCGCCAGAGCGAGCTGGAGACGACGTTGGCGCAGATGAAGTCCCTCGAGGAGCGCACGTCGATGTCGTCGATCTCCGTCGAGCTGACGACCGACGCCGCCCTCGCCAGCGAGGAGGAGGAGACCGGTTTCGTCGCTGGGCTGAAGCGGGGCTGGTCGGCGTTCCTGTGGTCGGTCACGGCCGTGCTCACGCTCCTTGGCGCGCTCCTGCCGTTCGTCGTCGCCCTCGCCCTGCTCGTGGGGCCCGCCGTGTGGTGGCTGCGCCGGCACCGGCGGGCACGGGCGGGGTCAGCGCCGCGAGTGCTCGTGGACGAGGTCCACGACCCGGGTCAGCACGTCGGGGTCGGTGCTCGGCAGAACCCCGTGACCGAGGTTGAAGATGTGCCCGGGGGCGGCGGCGCCCTCGGTGAGGATCGCCCGCACGCGTGACGCCAGCGGCTCCCACGGGGCGAAGAGCAGCGCCGGGTCGAGGTTGCCCTGCACGGGCAGTCTCGACCCGGTGCGCTCGAGGGCGTCGGGGATGCTCACCCGGTAGTCGACACCGATGACGTCGCAGCCGACCTCGCTCATCTGCGCGAGCAGCTCGCCGGTGCCGACGCCGAAGTGGATCTTCGGGACGTCGAGCCCCTCGAGCGCCGCCAGCGCCGCCGCGGAGTGCGGCTGCACGTGCCGGACGTAGTCCGCGCGCGAGAGGGCGCCGGCCCAGGAGTCGAAGAGCTGGACGGCGCTCGCGCCGGCCTCGACCTGCACCCGCAGGAACGCCCCGGAGATGCGGGCGAGACGGGCGCACAGGTCGCTCCACAGATGCGGGTCCCCGTGCATGAGCGCCTTCGTCCGCTCGTGGTTGCGGCTCGGGCCGCCCTCGACGAGGTAGGAGGCGAGCGTGAACGGCGCACCGGCGAAGCCGATGAGGGGTGTCGCGCCGAGCTCTGCGACGAGGAGCCGGACCGACTCGGTGATGTCCGGGACGTCGGCCGGGGTGAGATCGGGCAGCCGATCGAGGTCGGCCCGCTCCCGGAACGGCTGCGCGACGACGGGGCCGGTGCCGGGAACGATGTCGAGGTCGACGCCGACCGCTGCGAGCGGGACGACGATGTCGGAGAAGAAGATCGCCGCGTCGACCCCGTGGCGCCGGACCGGCTGGAGGGTGATCTCGGTGACGAGGTCCGGGCGTCGGCAGGCCTCGAGCATCGCCGTGCCCTCACGGATCCGCCGGTACTCGGGCAGGGATCGCCCAGCCTGCCGCATGAACCACACGGGCGTGTGGTCGACGGGGAGGCCGCGGGCCGCGCGGACGAGGGCGCTGTCGGCCGCGGGGCCAGGGGTGGGCGCGGGGGTGGTGGTCACGAGCACGGATCCTCCCACGCCGGGGCACCGCGCCCCGGCGTGGCACCCGGCCGGTCACCTGCGCCGGACCTACGCTGCCGGTGTGTCCCGTCGCCCCGCACCCGGCCTGCCGCCGGCCGACGTCGCCGTCGCCATGGCCCAGCTGCGTGACGCCCGGGTCCGCCCCCAGGTCGTCGTGACCGAGGTGCCGGCACCGACCCGGCTCGCGCCGTACGCCATGGCCCTGACCGCGGACGTCCTCGGCGCACCGGACGAGGAGGACGCCGAGGAGCTGGCGTCGGGCCGGTTCGTGCTCCTGCACGACCCCGCCGAGCCCGAGCCGTGGGGCGGCCCGTGGCGGGTCGTCACCTTCACCCGCGCGGCTCTCGAGCCGGAGCTCGCCCACGACCCCGTGCTCGGGTCCGTCGGCTGGTCGTGGCTCGTCGACGCGCTCGACGCCCGCGGCATCGACTACCTCCGCCCCGCGGGCACGGTGACCCGGGTCGTCTCCGAGTCCTTCGCCGACCTCGCCGACAAGGCGCCGAGCGTCGAGATGGAGGTCCGCGCCTCGTGGAGCCCGCTCGACGAGAACGCCGGCGACCACTTCCTCGCGTGGTCCGACCTGCTGTGCACCATCGCCGGCCTCCCCCCGCTGCCCGAGGGTGTCGTGGCCCTCCCGGGGAGGCGCCGATGACCGCGTCCCGCACGCCCGACGCCGGGAGCCTCCCCCTGCCCGACGAGCCGGACGAGCCCGCCGAGGTGCCCCTGCCCAAGCTGTCCGAGCCCGCTGACGGCATCCCGGCGGTCATCGGGTCCGAGCGCGAGCTCGCCGAGTGCGCCGCCGCGATCGCCGGCGGTGTCGGGCCGGTCGCGCTCGACGCCGAGCGCGCCTCGGGCTACCGGTACGGCCAGCGCGCCTACCTCGTCCAGGTCCGCCGCGAGGGCAGCGGGACCTGGCTCATCGACCCGATCCAGCTGCCGGACCTCACCCCGCTCGACGAGGCCATCGGGTCGGCCGAGTGGCTCCTGCACGCCGCCTCGCAGGACCTCGCGTGCCTCGCGGAGGTCGGCCTGCGCCCGCGCCAGCTGTTCGACACCGAGCTCGGCGGTCGGCTGCTCGGGCTGCCACGTGTCGGCCTCGCGGCCGTCGTCGAGCACTACCTGGGGGTCACCCTCGCGAAGGAGCACTCGGCGGTCGACTGGTCCACCCGCCCGCTGCCGGAGCCGTGGCTGCGGTACGCCGCGCTCGACGTCGAGGTCCTTGCCGAGGTCCGCAACCTCATGGGGATCGACCTCGCCCGCGCGGGGAAGTCCGAGTGGGCCCGCCAGGAGTTCGAGGCGCTCCTGACGTGGGAGCCGACCGTCAAGGTCGACCCGTGGCGCCGGACCTCCGGCACGCACCGGCTGCGCAAACCACGGGCCATGGCCGCCGTGCGCGAGGTGTGGTTCGCCCGGGACGACATCGCCCGGGAGAAGGACGTCTCCCCCGGCCGGATCATGCCCGACCAGGCGATCGTCGACATCGTCACCGCGGACCCGCACGACGTCTCCGGCCTGCCGTCGGGCCACAAGGCCATCCGCAAGCACGCCGACGTGTGGCTCGCCGCGCTCGACCGCGCCCGGGAGCTGCCCGAGCGGCGGCTGCCCGCGGCCGCGCTCAAGAGCGACGGCCCTCCCCCGGCCCGCTCGTGGAGCGACCGCGACCCGACGGCCGCGGCCCGGCTCGCCGACGTCCGCGAGGCGCTCGCGGCGTTCTCGGACGAGCGTTCGGTGCCCGTCGAGAACATCTGCTCCCCCGACTCCCTCCGCCGCGTCATCTGGCGGCCGCCGACCGACCCGGACGCCCCGGCGTTCGACCGCGCGCTGGCCGAGCTCGGAGCGCGGCCCTGGCAGCGCGAGATCGTCGTGCCGCTGCTGGTGGCGGCATTCGCCGCCCATCCCGACTGACGGGACCCGTGACGGCGCTCACGCGGGTGGGCCTGTGCGGGTGAGCGGGTGCTTAGTAGCCTGAGCGGGACCGGGCGTGCTCGCCCGGCACCCAGCCGCACCCTCACCAGGAAGGCCCCATCGTGCCCCGCACCCTGCGAGAGGTCGTGTTCGTCGACGGTGTCCGTACGCCGTTCGGCAAGGCCGGCGAGAAGGGCATGTACGCCCAGACCCGCGCCGACGACCTCGTCATCACCTGCATCCGCGAGCTCCTCCGCCGCAACCCCGACCTCGACCCCGCGAAGGTCGAGGAGGTCGCCATCGCGGCGACCACCCAGACCGGTGACCAGGGCCTGACGCTCGGCCGGATGGCCGCGCTCCTGTCCGGCCTGCCGAAGACGACCCCGGGCTACTCGGTCGACCGCATGTGCGCCGGCGCCATGACGGCCGTCACGAACGTCGCGGGCGCGATCTCCTTCGGTGCGATCGACCTCGCCGTCGCCGGCGGCGTCGAGCACATGGGGCGCCACCCCATGGGCGAGGGCGCGGACCCCAACCCGCGCATCGTCGCCGAGAAGCTCGTCGACCCGAGCGCGCTCGTCATGGGCAAGACGGCCGAGAACCTGCACGACCGCTACCCGCAGCTGACGAAGGAGCGCTCGGACGAGTACGCCCTGAACAGCCAGCGCAAGCTCGCCCAGGCGTACGCCGAGAACAAGATCCAGCCCGACCTGGTGCCGGTCGCGACGCGTCACGACGTCAAGGGCTGGGGCCTGGCGACGACCGACGAGCCCCCGCGTCCGCAGACGACGATGGAGGACCTGCAGAAGCTCAAGACGCCGTTCCGCCCGCACGGCAAGGTCACGGCCGGTAACGCCGCTGGCCTCAACGACGGCGCGACGGCGTGCATCCTCGCCGCCGAGGAGACGGCCAAGGAGCTCGGCCTGCCGGTGAAGATGCGGCTCGTCGAGTTCGCCTTCGTCGGCGTCGAGCCCGAGGTCATGGGCTACGGCCCCGTCCCGGCCGCCGAGAAGGCCCTCGCCAAGGCCGGCCTCACCATCGACGACATCGGTCTGTTCGAGCTCAACGAGGCCTTCGCCGTCCAGGTCGTCGCCTTCCTCGACCACTTCGGGATCCCCGACGACAGCGACAAGGTCAACAAGTACGGCGGCGCCATCGCCACCGGTCACCCCCTCGCCTCCTCCGGCGTGCGCCTGATGAACCAGCTCGCGCGTCAGTTCGAGGAGAACCCGGACGTCCGCTACGGCATGACCGCGATGTGCATCGGCATCGGCATGGGCGGCGCCGTCATCTGGGAGAACCCGCACCACGCCGACTACGGCAAGGAGAACTGAGCCATGAGCACGGAGACGCAGCAGGTCCAGCCCACGGCGGACTTCCCCGACGAGGTCATCACCCGCACCCCGGTGCAGGACGTCCAGCTCGCCGGCGACGCCGGCACCATGGCCCTGATCACCCTCGACAACGGCTTCGACCACTCCAAGCCGAACACCTTCGGCCCGGCGACCGTCGCCGGTCTCACGGCCACGATCGAGCGGCTGCGCGAGCGCGCGGAGGCCGGTGAGATCCAGGCCGTCGGCATCACCGGCAAGCCGTTCATCTTCGCCGTCGGCGCCGACCTCACGGGCGTCCCGAGCGTGACGACGCGCGACAAGGCGCTCGAGATCGCCCGCAGCGGGCACACCGCGTTCGCCGCGATCATGGACCTGCCGGTCCCGACGTTCGCGTTCGTCAACGGCGCCGCGATGGGTGGCGGCGTCGAGATCGCCCTCGCCTGCGACTACCGCTCGATCAGCTCCGGCGTCCCGGCGATCGCCTTCCCGGAGTGCTTCCTCGGCCTCGTCCCCGGCTGGGGCGGGTGCTACCTCACCCCGCGCCTCATCGGCCCGGCGAACGCGCTGAAGATGATCATCGACAACCCGCTGAGCCAGAACCGGATGCTCAAGGGCCCGCAGGCCTTCGAGCTCGGGCTGGCCGACGTGATGATCGAGCCGGTCGACTTCCTCACCGAGTCCCTCCGGTGGGCCGCGCGGGTCGTCACCGGGCAGGAGATGGTCGAGCGCACCGACCACACGGCCGACGAGGCCGCGTGGACCGCCGCGGTGCAGAAGGCCAAGGCCGTCGCCGACGCGAAGACCTCGGGCAAGAGCCCGGCGCCCTACCGCGCGATCGAGCTCGTCGAGGCGGCCCGCACGGCCGACCGGGACGAGGCGTTCGCGGCCGAGGACGACGCGCTGGCCGACCTGCTCATGTCCGACGAGCTGCGCGCCGGTCTCTACTCGTTCGACCTCGTCCAGAAGCGGGCCAAGCGCCCGGCGGGCGCGCCGGACAAGTCGCTCGCGCGCAAGGTGACGAAGGTCGGCATCGTCGGTGCCGGCCTCATGGCCAGCCAGCTCGCGATGCTCTTCGTCCGCTCCCTCAAGGTCCCGGTCGTCATGACCGACCTCGACCAGGAGCGGGTCGACAAGGGTGTCGGGTACGTCCACAACGAGATCGACACCTCCCTCGCGAAGGGGAAGATCACCCAGGACAAGGCCAACCAGCTCAAGGCCCTCGTCAGCGGGTCGACGAGCAAGGACGGCTTCGCGGACGCCGACTTCGTCATCGAGGCCGTCTTCGAGGAGATGTCGGTGAAGAAGACGGTCTGGGCCGAGGTCGAGGCGATCGTCTCGCCCGAGTGCGTCTTGGCCTCGAACACCTCGTCGCTGTCGATCACGGAGATGGCCTCCGAGCTGCAGAACCCCGAGCGGGTCGTCGGCTTCCACTTCTTCAACCCGGTCGCCGTCATGCCGCTGCTGGAGATCATCCCGGGCGAGAAGACGGACGACGCGACGCTCGCCACGGCCTTCGCGACGGGCAAGCAGCTGAAGAAGACGTGCATCCTCGTCAAGGACAGCGCCTCCTTCATCACGAACCGCCTCCTGGGCCGCTTCATGGGCGAGTTCAGCAAGATCGTCGACGAGGGCACCCCCGTCGACGTCGCGGAGAAGGGCGTCGCCGGCCTCGCGCCGATGCCGCCGTTCGTCCTCCTCGGGCTCGTCGGCCCGGCGATCGCGCTGCACAACAGCGAGACGCTGCACCGCGAGCTCGGCGACCGGTTCTACGTCTCACCGAACCTGCAGAAGATGGTCGAGATGAAGAAGCCGGGCTACTACGTCTGGGACGACGGCACGCCGAAGCCGGACCCGGAGCTCCTCGCGGCGCAGGTCGCCCCGGAGAACCCGGTGGAGCTCACCGCCGAGGAGGTCCGCGAGCGGATCCTGTCGGTCATCGCCGAGGAGGTCCGCACGATGCTCGACGAGGGCGTCGCACAGGAGGCCAAGGACATCGACCTCGCCCTCATCACGGGTGCCGGCTTCCAGTTCTGGAACGGTGGCGTCACGCCGCTGCTGGACCGCGAGGGCGTCTCGGAGAAGGTCAACGGAGCCCGGTTCCACGCCCCCGGCGTGGCGAGCGTCCCGGCCTGATCGAGCACACCGCGCACCGACGGCCGTCCCGGGATCCGGGGCGGCCGTCGGCGCGTCCGGGTTCGCCTGAACTCATATATGAGTTACCGTGCCGCAATGACCGATGACTACCTGATCAAGGTCGGCTCCCTCATCCGGGACGCCCGACGGCACAAGGGCATGTCGCAGTGCGACCTCGCCAAGGAGCTCGGCACGAGCCAGGGCGCCGTCACCCGGATCGAGTCGGGCAAGCAGAACCTCAGCCTCGAGATGCTCGCCCGGATCGGCGAGGCGCTCGACAGCGAGTTCGTCGCCCTCGGCCAGCCCGGCCCCGTGAACCTCCGGGTCGTCGGCGGCCAGAAGCTCTCGGGTGCGATCGACGTGAAGACGAGCAAGAACGCCGCGGTCGCCCTGCTGTGCGCGAGCCTGCTGAACAAGGGTCGCACGACGCTGCGCAACCTCGCCCGGATCGAGGAGGTCAACCGGATCCTCGAGGTCCTCGCCTCCATCGGCGTGAAGACTCGCTGGCTGCCGGGCACGAACGACCTCGAGATCTGCCCGCCCGAGCAGCTCGACCTCGACTCGATCGACGAGGAGGCCGCCCGACGGACGCGCACGGTCATCATGTTCCTCGGCCCGCTGCTGCACGAGGCCCGGGCCTTCCGCCTGCCGTACGCGGGCGGCTGCGACCTCGGCACCCGGACCGTCGAGCCGCACCTGGCGTCCCTGCGCCGCTTCGGGCTCGACGTCACGGCGACGCACGGCTGGTACGAGGCCGCCGTCACCCCGGGGGTCTCCCCCGACCGCGCCATCGTCCTCACCGAGCGCGGCGACACGGTCACCGAGAACATCCTCATGGCCGCCGCGCGGCACGAGGGCAAGACCGTCATCCGCAACGCCTCGAGCAACTACATGGTCCAGGACCTGTGCTTCTTCCTGCAGGAGCTCGGGGTCGAGATCGACGGGATCGGCACGACGACCCTGCGGGTGCATGGCCGCGCGTCGATCGACGTGGACGTCGAGTACTCACCGAGCGAGGACCCGATCGAGGCGATGAGCCTCATCGCGGCCGCGGTCGTGACGGAGTCGGCGATCACCATCCGCCGGGCGCCGATCGAGTTCCTCGAGATCGAGCTGGCGACGCTCGAGACGATGGGGATGCGCTACGACCTCACCGACGAGTACGTCTCCGCGAACGGACGGACCCGTCTGGTCGACATCACGACCGTGCCCGGTCCGCTCAAGGCGCCCATCGACAAGATCCACCCGCTGCCCTTCCCCGGGCTCAACATCGACAACCTGCCCTTCTTCGCGCTCATCGCGGCGTGCGCCGAGGGCCAGACGATGGTCCACGACTGGGTGTACGAGAACCGCGCGATCTACCTCACCGAGCTGACGAAGGTCGGAGCGCGGGTCCAGCTGCTCGACCCCCATCGGGTCCTCATGAACGGCCCGACCCGCTGGCGCGCGGCAGAGGTCGTCTGCCCGCCCGCGCTGCGGCCCGGCGTCGTCATCCTGCTGGCGATGCTCGCCGCGCCCGGGACCTCGATCCTGCGGAACGTCTACGTCATCAACCGCGGGTACGAGGACCTGGCCAACCGGCTCAACGACCTCGGCGCCACGGTCGAGACCTTCAGGGACATCTGAGCCTCCGCCCGGACGCACGGCGGCCCGCGCCATCCGGCGCGGGCCGTCGAGCTCCTTCCCTTCCGGCTCAGCCGAGCCGGTCCCGCAGGCGCTCGGCAAGGCGGCTCGCGGTGAGACCGGCTGCCTCGAGCACCTGGCCCCGGGAGGCGTGGTCGATGAACTCCTTCGGCAGGCCGAAGCGGTGCACCCGGGCGCGGACGTCGGCCTCGTCGAGGACGCGCTGGACCTCCGCGCCGACACCGCCGGCGACGTTGCCGTCCTCGAGGACGACGACGTGCGCGGCACCGCGGCCCTGCTCGACGAGCGCCTCCGGCACCGGCAGGACCCAGCGCGGGTCGACCACGCGCACGCGGTGGCCGTCGTCGGCGAGGTGCTCGGCAAGCGTCGTCGCGATCGTCGCCATCGCCCCGACCGAGACGACGAGGACCTCGCACGCCCCCTCGTCCGTCTCGTGGAGGACGTCGAGCCCGTCGGCGACCCGAACGGCCTCGATGGGTGCGGCGATCGAGCCCTTCGGGAAGCGGATGACGGTCGGCCCGTCGTCGACCCCCACGGCCTCGCGCAGCGCCACCTTGATCTGCTCCCCGTCGCGCGGGGCAGCGACCCGGGCACCGGGCACCATCGCCAGCAGGGCGAGATCCCACATGCCGTGGTGGCTCGGCCCGTCCGGGCCGGTGACCCCGGCGCGGTCGAGGACGAAGGTGACGGCCTCGCGGTGCAGCGCGCAGTCCATGAGGAGCTGGTCGAAGGCGCGGTTGAGGAAGGTCGCGTAGATCGCGACGACCGGGTGCAGACCCGCATGGGCGAGCCCGGCGGCCATCGTCGCGCCGTGCTGCTCGGCGATGCCGACGTCGAAGATCCGGTCGGGGAAGGCATCGGCGAACGGCTGGAGGCCGACCGGCATCATCATCGCCGCGGTGATCGCGACGACGTCCCGACGCTCGTGGCCGATGCGCAGGAGCTCGTCGCTGAACTCGTCGGTCCAGCTGCGGCCGGCGATCTCCAGGGGCAGGCCGGTCTCGGGGTTGATCTTCCCGACGGCGTGGAACTGGTCGGCGATGTCGTCGACCGCCTTGTCGTAGCCGCGCCCCTTCTGCGTGATGCAGTGGACGAGGACCGGCCCGCCGTACGCCTTCGCCCGGCGGAGGGCCTGCTCGAGCGCCTCCTCGTCGTGCCCGTCGACCGGACCGAGGTACTTGATGCCGAGGTCCTCGAACATGCCCTGCGGCGCCCAGAAGTCCTTGGCGCCCTTCTTCAGCGAGTGGAACGCCTGGTACGCCGTCCGGCCGACGAGGGGAGCCTTTGGCAACGCCTCCTTGCCGAAGGCGAGGACCTGCTCGTACTGCCGGCTCGTGCGGAGCATCGCCAGGTGGTCGGCCAGGCCCCCGATGGTCGGCGCGTAGGAGCGCTCGTTGTCGTTGACGACGATGACCAGGGGGAGGTCCTTGTCGGCGGCGATGTTGTTCAGCGCCTCCCACGCCATGCCGCCCGTGAGCGCGCCGTCTCCGATGACCGCGACCGTGTGGGCCCGCTCCCCGCGCAGCCGCCGGCCGGTCGCGATGCCCTCCGCCCAGGACAGCGACGTCGACGCGTGGGAGTTCTCGACGTGGTCGTGCTCGGACTCCGCCCGGCTGGGGTAGCCCGCGAGCCCGTCGCGCTGGCGGAGGGTGGAGAAGTCGGTGCGGCCGGTGAGGATCTTGTGCACGTAGCTCTGGTGGCCGGTGTCGAAGACGATCACGTCGGCCGGCGAGTCGAACACCCGGTGCAGCGCGATCGTCAGCTCGACGACCCCGAGGTTCGGGCCGAGGTGCCCCCCGGTGCGGGAGACCTCCCGCACGAGGAAGTCCCGGATCTCCTGCGCGAGCTCCTCGATCTGCTGCCGCGACATCGCCTTGACGTCGGCGGGGCCGGTGATCGACTCGAGGTGGGTCACGAGGAGGGGTCCTTCCTGAGGGGCATCACCGCAGTGTAGGCGGGCGGTCCCGAACGTTGTCTGGACTGCCGCGACCCCCGGGACTGGCGTGTCCCGGGGGTCGCGACGAACGTCAGCGGATCACTTCACGAGCGACCGGAGGACGTACTGCAGGATGCCGCCGTTGCGGTAGTAGTCCGCCTCACCGGGCGTGTCGATGCGGACCACCGCGTCGAAGGTGACCTGCTCGCCACCCTCCTTCGTCGCCGTGACCGACACCGTGCGCGGCGTCGTGCCCTCGTTGAGGGCCGTCAGACCGGAGATGTCGAACGTCTCCGTGCCGTCGAGGCCGAGCGACTGCGCGCTCTGCCCCTCGGGGAACTGGAGCGGGACGACCCCCATGCCGATGAGGTTGCTGCGGTGGATCCGCTCGTAGGACTGCGCGATGACCGCGCGGACCCCGAGCAGGCTCGTGCCCTTGGCCGCCCAGTCCCGGGAGCTGCCGGACCCGTACTCCGCGCCTGCGAGGACGACGAGCGGGACACCGGCCTCCTGGTAGGCGACCGACGCGTCGTAGATCGTCGTCTGCTCGCCCCCGGCGAGGAAGTTGCGCGTGAAGCCGCCCTCGACCCCGTCGAGGAGGAGGTTCTTCAGGCGGATGTTCGCGAACGTCCCGCGGATCATCACCTCGTGGTTGCCCCGGCGCGACCCGTAGGAGTTGAAGTCCTTCCGGTCGATGCCGTGCTCGGCGAGGTACCGGCCCGCGGGGCTGTCGGCCTTGATCGCACCGGCCGGGCTGATGTGGTCGGTCGTCACCGAGTCGCCGAGCAGCGCCAGCACCCGGGCACCGCTGATGTCCTCGACCGGAGCGGCCTCCATACCCATCCCCTCGAAGTACGGGGGCTTGCGGACGTACGTCGACTCGGCGTCCCAGGCGAAGGTCTGGCCCTCGGGCGTCGGGAGCGAGCGCCACCGGTCGTCACCGGCGAAGACGTCGGCGTAGTCCTCGACGAAGAGGTCCTTGGTGATGGCCTGGGCGATCGTCGCCTCGACGTCCTGCGCGGAGGGCCAGATGTCCTTGAGGAAGACGTCGTTGCCCGCCTGGTCCTGGCCGAGCGGCTGGGTGTCGAAGTCGAAGTCCATCGTGCCGGCGAGGGCGTAGGCGACGACGAGCGGCGGCGACGCGAGGTAGTTCATCTTCACGTCGGGGTTGATCCGGCCCTCGAAGTTGCGGTTGCCCGAAAGGACTGCGACGACGGCGAGGTCGTTCTCGTTGACCGCGGCGGACACCGCCTCGGGCAGCGGACCGGAGTTGCCGATGCAGGTCGCGCAGCCGTAGCCGACGAGGTTGTAGCCGAGCTGGTCGAGGTAGGGCCACAGGCCGGCCTTCTCGTAGTAGCCCGTGACGACCTTCGAGCCGGGCGCCATCGAGGTCTTGACCCACGGCTTGACCTGGAGGCCCTTCTCGACGGCGTTCTTCGCGAGCATGCCCGCCGCCATCATCACCGAGGGGTTGGAGGTGTTCGTGCACGAGGTGATCGACGCGATGGCGACGATGCCGTGGTCGATCTCCGTCTCCGTGCCGTCGATCGTCACCCGGACCTTTCGGGTCGGGCGGGTGTCGCCGTCGCCCTGCTCGGCGGGCTTCTGCCCGCCGTTGAGGCCGTCCTCGGCTCCCTGCGGCGAGGGGTCGCTGGCCGGGAAGGAGGTCGCCTGGCCCGGGGCGCCCTCGTCGTGGTTCACGTACGTCGGGAGCACCTTGCGGAAGGACTCCTTCGCCTCCGTCAGGACGATGCGGTCCTGGGGCCGCTTCGGGCCTGCGATGGACGGGACGACGGAGGAGAGGTCGAGCTCGATCTTCTCGGAGAAGCGCGGCTCGGCCGTCGGGTCCAGCCACATGCCCTGCTCCTTGGCGTACGCCTCGGTGAGAGCGACCTGCTCGTCGGAGCGGCCGGTGAGCCGGAGGTAGTCGAGCGTGACGTCGTCGATGGGGAAGATGGCGCACGTCGAGCCGAACTCAGGGCTCATGTTGCCGATCGTCGCCCGGTTGGCGAGCGGGAGCGCGGCGACGCCCTCCCCGTAGAACTCGACGAACTTCCCGACGACGCCGTGGCGGCGGAGCATGTCGGTGATCGTGAGGACGACGTCGGTCGCCGTGACACCCGGCTGCATCTCGCCGGAGAGCCTGAAGCCGACGACCCGCGGGATGAGCATCGAGACGGGCTGACCGAGCATCGCGGCCTCGGCCTCGATACCGCCGACGCCCCAGCCGAGGACGCCGAGGCCGTTCTCCATCGTCGTGTGCGAGTCGGTGCCGACGCAGGTGTCGGGGTAGGCGACGGTCTTGCCGTCGGCCTCGCGGGTCATCGTCACCCGCGCGAGGTGCTCGATGTTGACCTGGTGGACGATGCCCGTGCCCGGCGGGACGACCTTGAAGTCGTCGAAGGCGGTCTGGCCCCAGCGGAGGAACTGGTACCGCTCCCTGTTCCGGCCGTACTCGATCTCGACGTTCTTCTCGAAGGCGTCCTTCGTGCCGAAGACGTCGATCTGCACGGAGTGGTCGATGACGAGCTCGGCGGGGGCGAGCGGGTTGATCCGGCTCGGGTCGCCGCCGAGGTCGGCGACGGCCTCACGCATCGTCGCGAGGTCGACGACGCAGGGGACGCCGGTGAAGTCCTGCATGATGACGCGAGCCGGGGTGAACTGGATCTCGGTGCTCGGCTGCGCCGTCTCGTCCCACGAGCCGAGGGCGCGGATGTGGTCGGCGGTGACGTTCGCACCGTCCTCGGTCCGCAGCAGGTTCTCGAGGAGGACCTTGAGGCTGTACGGCAGGTTCTCGTGGCCCTCGACCGTGCTGATGCGGTGGATCTCGTACTCCTTGCCGCCCACCTCGAGGGTGCCGCGGGAGGTGAAGCTGTCCGGGTTCGTCACGACCGGTCCTCGCTCTCGTGTCGGAGATATCTTGACGTCAAGATATTTCTATCACACCGCGTCGGCGCGCCGGAAGGTCGCGACGCACTCGACGTGGTGGGTCATGGGGAAGGCGTCGAACGCCCGCAGCGCGCTCAGCTCGTAGCCGCGGGCGACGAACGCGGCCGCGTCCCGCGCGAGGGCCGCCGGGTCGCAGGCGACGTGGACGACGGTTCTGGGTCGCAGGTCGGCGATCGCCGCGACGACGGCAGCGCCCGCACCCTCTCTCGGTGGGTCGAGCACCACGACGTCCGCCGTCGGGGGGAGCAGGTCGTGGCGCGCCCGCGGCCCGCCGCGGGTGCGTCCTCGGCGCGGTCGCCGACGGCCGGGGTCCGTGCGGGCCAGTCCGAAGGCCTCGTCCACCCGGCTCGCCACGAGGGCCACCCACGGGTGCTCGGCCAGGGCGGCCCGCGCGTCGTCGACGGCAGGGCCGGCCGCCTCGACGCCGACGACCTGGCCGCCGTCTCCCGTCGCCTCGGCCAGCGGCAGGGTGAGCAGGCCCGCGCCGCAGTAGAGGTCGAGGACCCGGTCGCCCGGCTGCACGGCGGCCGCCTCGAGCACCGCGGACACGAGGGTCGCGGGCGCGCCGGGGTGGACCTGCCAGAACCCGCGGGCCCCGATGGTCCAGCGCCGCTCCCCCTCCGGGGTCGCCACCGCCTCCGTCACCCGCGGGACCTCGTGCAGGGGGCGGCCCCGCTCCCCCACCGGCACGAGGACGGGATCGCCGACCGACGGGGCGACCGCCGTGACCGCGAGCGCGCCCTCCCAGTCCTGCTCGAGCACCCCGGTCGCCAGGGCGGGACGGACGGTGATCGGGCAGTCGTCGACGGGGACGATCTCGTGGCTGCGGTGCGCCCGCAGGCCGGGTCGGCCACGATCGTCGACGGCGAAGGTCGTCCGGGTCCGCCACCGCAGGCCCGACTCGTCACCCGCCACCGACTCGGCCTCCGGCGCGAGGAGCCCGGTGACGTCGAGCCCACCGATCCGCTCCATCGACGCAGCGACCGCGGCCGCCTTGAGGCGGCGCTGCGCGGCGAGCTCGACGTGCTGGAGGTCGCAGCCCCCGCACAGGCCGGGCCCCGACCACCCGCAGCGCCGCTCGACCCGCTCCGGCGCGGCGCGCAGCACCTCGACGGCGTCGGCCCGGACGAAGGAGCGGCCGGGGGTCGACTCCGTCACCCGGGCCCGCACCCGCTCCCCCGGCAGGGTGTGCCGCACGAAGAGGACCCGCCCGTCGTGCCGGGCGACGCAGTGCCCCCCGTGCGCGTACCGCTCGACCTCGACGTCGACCTCGACCCCCTCGAGGAGGTCATCGCCCGTGAGACCCTCGCCGACGGCCCGCCGCTGCTCGCTCATCCCTGTCCCATCCGCACCGAGCCCACGGTCGGCGGGGCCTCGTCGAAGAGCTCCTCCTGCCCCTCGGCCGAGCGCAGCTGCCAGGGCACGGCGGAGATCATCACGCCGGGCTCGAAGAGGAGCCTGGTCTTCAGCCGCAGCGCGCTCTGGTTGTGCAGCAGCTGCTCGTACCAGCGTCCGAGCACGTACTGCGGGACGAAGACGACGACGAGGTCGCGCGGGCTGTCCCGTCGGATCTGCTTGACGTACGTGACGACAGGGTTGGTGATCTCCCGGTACGGGCTGTCGAGCACGGTGAGGGGTACGGGGATGTCGCGCCGGTCCCACTCCTCCTGCAGGGCTCGGGTCTCGGCGGTGTCGACGCTCACCGTCAGAGCCTCCAGGGTCGTCGGGCGGGTCGCACGGGCGTAGGCGAGCGCGCGGATCGCGGGCTTGTGGATCTTGCTCACGAGGACGACGGCGTGCACCCGCGAGGGGAGGATGTACCCCCGGACGTCGTCCTCCCGTACCGCGATCTCGTCGGCCACCCGTGCGTAGTGCCGCCGGATGCCGATCATCAGCACGAACAGCACGGCCATCGCAGCCACGGCGAAGCCCGCGCCGTGGACGAACTTCGTCAGCAGGACGACGACGAGGACGGTGCCCGACATGATCGCGCCGACGAGGTTGATGACGCGGCTGCGGTGGATCCGCCCGACCTCGGCGAGGTCCGGCGACCCGGCGAGCACCCGGTTCCAGTGCCGGAGCATGCCGATCTGGCTCAGGGTGAAGCTGACGAACACCCCGACGATGTACAGCTGGATGAGCCGGGTGACCTCCGCGTCGTAGATGACGACGAGCGCGATCGCAGCCCCGGCGAGGAAGAGGATCCCGTTGCTGAAGGCGAGGCGATCCCCCCTGGTGTGCAGCTGGCGCGGCAGGTACCCGTCCCGGGCGAGGATCGAGGCGAGGACCGGGAAGCCGTTGAAGGCCGTGTTCGCCGCGAGGACGAGGATGATGCCGGTGACGACGGACACGAGCACGACCCCCGGCTGGAAGCCGGAGAAGACCGACTGGCTCACCTGACCCATGACGGTCTCCTGGACGTAGCCGTCGCCGACCGGCACCCCGTCGCGGGTCAGCTGGGTGGCCGGGTCCTCGGCGAACCGGACCCCCGTCCACCTGGCCAGCAGGATCATCGACAGGAGCATCGCGATCGCGATCCCGCCCATGAGCAGGAGCGTGGTCGCGGCGTTGCGGCTCTTCGGCTCGCGGAAGGCGGGCACTCCGTTGCTGATCGCCTCGACGCCGGTGAGCGCCGCGCACCCCGAGGAGAACGCCCGCAGCAGGAGGAAGGCCATGGCCATCCCGCCGAGCGCCTCGTACCCTGGCTCCGGGCGGAGCTCGAAGGCCGCGCTCTCGGCCATCGGCAGCGTCCCCGACGCCCGGCGCACGAGCCCCGTCACCGCCATCGCCGCGACGGTGAGCATGAAGAGGTACGTCGGCACGGCGAACGCCATCCCCGACTCCCGCACGCCGCGCAGGTTCATCGCAGCGAGCAGCACGATGAGGAGCACCGCGACCTCCGCCTCGTGGCCCCGGACGAAGGACATCGCCGTGCTCGCGTTCTGGACCCCGGAGCTGATCGACACGGCGACCGTGAGCACGTAGTCGACGAGGAGGGCGCTGGCGACGGTCAGGCCCGCCCGCGGCCCGAGGTTCGCGTTGGCCACCTCGTAGTCGCCACCACCCGAGGGATAGGCGTGGACGTTCTGCCGGTAAGAGGCGACGACGACGACCATGACGAGGACGACGAGCAGGGCGATCTTCCACGAGGCCGTGAGCGCGAGCGCGCCGCCGGCGAGACCGAGGGTCAGGAAGATCTCGTCCGGCGCGTAGGCCACCGACGAGAGTGCGTCGCTGGCGAAGATCGGCAGGGCGAGCTTCTTCGGCAGCAGGGTCTCGCCGAGCCGGTCGCTGCGCATCTTCCGACCGAGGACGAGGCGCTTGAGGACGCGTCCGGGAGCCACGATCGCCCACTCTACGACCGGGGCCGGTCCACCGGGCTGGCGTGTACCGTCGAGCCGTGCACTTCGTCATCATGGGCTGCGGACGCGTCGGCGCCTCGCTGGCTCGGGCGCTCGACCGGCGCGGCCACGAGGTCGCGGTCGTCGACCAGGACGAGCTCGCCTTCCGGCGTCTCGGCCCCCAGTTCGGTGGCCGTCGCGTCACCGGTGTCGGGTTCGACCGAGACACGCTCGTCGCCGCCGGGATCGAGCGCGCGGACGCCCTCGCCGCCGTGTCCTCGGGCGACAACTCGAACATCCTCACGGCACGGGTCGCCCGGGAGACCTTCGGCGTCGAGACCGTCGTCGCGCGCATCTACGACCCCGCCCGCGCCGAGATCTACCAGCGGCTGGGCATCCCCACCGTCGCCACGGTGAAGTGGACCTCGGACCAGATGCTGCGGCGGCTGCTGCCCGAGGGCGCGCTGCCGGCCTTCACCGAGTCCTCCGGCAAGGTCGTCATCGCCGAGGTCCCGGTCTCCCCCGACTGGATCGGCCGCCGCCTCACCGACCTCGAGACGGCCAGCGGCGCACGCGTCGCGTTCGTCACGCGGCTCGGCGAGGGATTCGTCCCGCACGCCGACACGGTCCACCAGGAGGGCGACCTCGTGCACCTGGCCATCGAGCGGGCGCGGCTGCGCGAGGTCGAGGCGATCCTCGCCGCGCCGCCCGTCGCACACCACTGAGAAGAGGCACGATGCGAGTCGTCATCGCCGGCGCGGGCAGCGTCGGCCGGTCCATCGCCCGGGAGCTGCTCGCCCACGGGCACGTCGTCCTCCTCGTCGACAAGGACGCCAACGAGTCCCGGGTGGCGAAGGTCCCCGAGGCCCACTGGCTCTCCGGCGACGCCTGCGAGATCTCGACCCTGCAGGAGGCGGGACTCGTCGACTGCGACGTCGTCGTCGCGGCAACCGGTGACGACAAGGCGAACCTCGTCGTGTCGCTCCTGGCCAAGACGGAGTTCGGCGTGCCTCGGACCGTCGGACGGGTGAACAACCCCAAGAACGAGTGGATGTTCGACGACTCGTGGGGCGTCGACGTGGCGGTGTCCACCCCCCGCCTCATGACGGCGCTCGTCGAGGAGGCCGTCACCGTCGGGCAGCTGGTCCACATCTTCGAGTTCCAGCAGGGCCGTGCCTCGATGGTCGAGCTGACCCTGCCGACCGGGAACCCGGTCGTCGGAGCCCGGGTCGGGGACGTGGACTTCCCGGCGGACACCGTGCTCGTGGGCATCATCCGCGACGGCCGCCCGATCGCACCGACCCGCGACGACAGCCTCGAGGCAGGCGACGAGCTGCTCTTCCTCACGGTGCCGAACGAGCTCGGCGAGCTCGAACGACTGCTCAGCGTCCGGGCTGCGTCGCCCGGTCGGGGATGATCTCGTAGGCGGGGTTGAACATCGTCACCCCGCGGCGGTGCTCGGTGATCCGCCCCCGGGCCCGGAGATAGACCCCCGGCTCGACACCGCGGATCGTCCGGCGCCCGAGCCACACCAGGCGCAGGGCCGAGGACCCGTCGTACAGCTCGACCACGTAGGCGGGGACATCGGCCCGCGGCGCGAGGTTCGTCGAGCGGACCGTCCCGCACACCGTCACCTCGTCGCCGCCGCACACGGCCGCGAGCGGGGTGCCCCCGAAGCGGTCCCGGTCGGTGGCGAGCTCGTCGGCCTCGAGACGGTCGGTGGGGCTCGTCAGGCTGGCGACCCAGCGGCCGAGGCGACCCATCAGCGGGTCTCGGTCAGCTCGGGGCCGCGCTCGAAGGGGCGGAGATCGTCCTCGCCCTCCTTCTCGGCCTCCCGCTCGGACTCGTCGACCTCGCCGACTCCCGACGGGAGCTCGGGCATCGTCAGGGGAAGCATCTCGCGCGGGGCCATGGGACCGCTGCCGCGGTGGACGACGACGTCACGAAAGACCCCGACGAGCGCGGCGGCCGCGTCCACGTCGATGGCGGCAGGGCCGGAGAGGACCCCGCGCAGGAACCAGCGCGGTCCGTCGAACCCGAGGAACCGGGCGGGCGCGAAGACGGTGCGCCCGTCGGGACCGGCCTGCGGCATCCGGCACCGCAGCTCGGCGCCGAGCGGACCGTCGACCTCGTCGGCGGTCCCCCCGGCAGCGACGATCGCATCGGCGATCTCGCGGCGGACCCCGTCCCAGATCCCGCTGGTGCGCGGCGCGGCGAACGCCTGGAGCTGCAGCGCGGACTCGTCCATGACGGCTTGGACGGAGGAGACCTCGTCGGTCTCGCGGTCGACCTCCAGGCGCAGCTCCATCCCCGGCAGCCCCGGCAGCCACAGCGCGCCGAGGTCGATGCGATCGCCCCGCTCGGTGACCTGGGCGGCGTCGAACGGCCCGGCGCCGGGCTCGACCGGGGTCGACTCCTCGACCGCCTCGGCGGGAGCCGTCTTCTTCGTGCGTCGCCCGAACATGGTCATCGTCCTGTCGTCGGCGGGGAGGGTCGGTCGAATCCCCCGGTGGACCCGTGACCAGTCTCGCCCCGTTCCGTTTCCGAGAGCGAATCGGTCTCCTCGAAGAGGGCCTCCCCGACCTCCTGCAGCACGAGCTGGGCGATGCGGTCACCCGTGCGGACGGTGAAGGCCTCGGCAGGGTCGAGGTTGATCAGGTTGACGAGGATCTCGCCCCGGTAGCCGGAGTCGACCGTGCCCGGCGCGTTGACGACGGTGACACCGTGCCGCGCGGCGAGACCCGAGCGCGGGTGGACGAGTCCCACCCAGCCGTCCGGGACCGCGAGCGCGATGCCCGTCCGCACGAGGACCCGATGCCCGGGCTCGATCGTCGCGTCCTCGACCGAGGTGAGGTCCGCCCCGGCATCCCCGGGCCGCGCGTAGCGCGGAGCGACGGCGGCCGGGTGCAGGCGCCGCCACGGGACTGTCGGGCGCGCGGTCACGGGATCAGGCGGCGCACTCACGGCAGATCGGCTGGCCGCCGTTCTCGTCGGCGATCTGGCTGACGTGATGGACGAGGAAGCAGCTGCTGCACGTGAACTCGTCGGACTGGCGCGGGACGACCTGGACGGCGAGCTCCTGGTCGGAGAGGTCGGCACCCGGCAGCTCGAAGCCCTCGGCCTGCTCGGTCTCGTCGACGTCGACGGAGGAGGCGCTCTTGTCGACCCGGCGCGCCTTCAGCTCCTCGAGGGAGTCCTCGGACATCTCGTCGTCGGTCTTGCGCGGCGCGTCGTAGTCGGTCGCCATCTCATCCCTTCCGTGGCGGAGGTCTCCGCTCCAGCCGGCCATCGGACGATGTCCGTGCGCGCGGATTGTGCCCCATGCGACGTGGTCGTGCCACACCGGGGTCGGCGCAGCGCGGTTACCCGCCGGTACGGCTACGGTGCGGCCCATGGAGAGTCTCGGCTCGATCCCCCACGCCATCGGCGACCTCGAGGTCCTCGGGGCCCTGCCGGAGAACGCCCCGGGCCGCCCGGTGCTCGTCGTGCCCGCCATGGGCGTCCCCTCGGGGTACTACGCGCCCTTCGTCGACGCCCTCGCCGCGGCGGGGTTGACCACCGGGGTGGTCACCCTCCCCCAGGTGCCCCGCGGCCATCGCGGCCGGTACCCCGCGGGCGACGGGTACGCGGCGCTCGAGGAGCACGTCGTCGCGCCGGCGATCGACGTCGTGGGCACCCTCGGCGACGGCCGCGACCCGGTGCTCGTCGGCCACAGCCTCGGCGGGCACCTGTCCGCGGCGCTCCTGTCGCGTCACCCCGGGGCGGCGGCCGGACTCGTCCTCGTCGCCTCCGGCTCGCCGCACTGGCGGTCGTACGGGCGTCGAGCCGCGCCGATCCTCGTCCAGACCCAGCTCGCCGGAGCCATCAGCCAGGTCCTCGGGTACTGGCCCGGCGATCGCCTCGGGTTCGGGGGTCGGCAGACGCGGGCGACGATTGCGGACTGGGCGCGCATGGCACGGCGCGGCGGTCTCGTCGCCGGGCTCGACCGTGCGCCGGGCCTCGCCCCGCTCGACCTGCCCGTCCTCGCGGTCGACGTCGAGGGCGACCGCTACACCCCACCGCCCAGCGTCGACGCCCTGCTGCGACTCATGCCCGGAGCCCGCGTCACCCGGCACCATCACGGCGAGGCGAGCGCACCGGGGCACACCCGCTGGGCGCGAGACCCCGAGGACCTGCCGCGCCGCATCGCGACCTGGATCCGCGCCGAGGTGGACGAGCGCGGCGGCGAGCGGGCGGGGGACGACGCCGCGCACCCGGACCTCGCGCTCGGGCGCTGAGTCAGGACGGCAGGACCGGCGCCTCGTCCGGAGCCACCGTGGCGGCCGCCTCGGCGACCGCGGCGACGAGGGCGGGGTGGACCCCCGGGGCGGCGGCCAGGGTCATCGCGTTGCCGGGGGCGCCGCCCTGCGCGTCGTCGACGGCTCCCCCCGCCTCGGTGACGACGAGCCAGGCCGCGGCCATGTCCCACGGGTGCAGACCACGCTCCCAGTACGCATCGAGGCGCCCGGAGGCCACATGGCACAGGTCGAGCGCGGCGCTGCCGAAGCGACGGATGTCGCGCACCTGCGGCAGGACGTGCGCGAGGACGGCCGCCTGCCACGCGCGACGGCGGGCGTCGTACCCGAAGCCGGTCCCGACGAGGCTGGTCGACAGGTCGGTGGCGCCGCTCACCGAGATCGGGCGGCCGGGGCCGTCGGTCGGGTCGCCGGGACCCCACCGCCGGGCGCCACGGCCGAGAGCGGCCGCGAAGCGCTCGGGACCCAGCGGGTCGATGACGGCGCCCGCGACGGGCCGCCACGCCCCGCGGACGGTCGGGTCCCCGACGACCGCCGCCACGGAGACCGACCACGCGGGGATGCCGTAGAGGTAGTTCACCGTGCCGTCGATGGGGTCGACGACCCACGTGACGCCGGTCGTCCCGGTGTGGCCGCCCTCCTCCTCGCCGTGGAAGCCGTCGTCGGGCCGCAAGCGGGCCAGCTCGGCACGCAGGTGGTCCTGGGAGCGCTGGTCCATCGCGGTGACGACGTCGACGGCGCTCGTCTTCGTCGACGCGACTACGCGGTCCGCGGCGCTCGCGCCGGCCACGAGGTCGGCGGCGCCGGTCGCGACCTCGAGGGCGATCCCGGCGAGCGCGCTGACGTCGATGCCGGCCGGTACGGGCGGGGCCTCGGGACCACCGCTCACCGGTCGGCCCCGCAGAGCGCCGGACGGTCCGCGCGGAGGTTCGGGCAGCACCCGGGGGCGCACACGTCGGGCCGGACGTCGGCCCCGGCGGGCCACACGAGCGGCCCCGCGTCCTCGCCGCGCGCGTGCGCGGCGCGCTCGAGGACGAGGTCGACGAGCCCCTCGTGGAAGGCCGGGTGGGTGCCGACGGTCGGGACTCGGATCATCTCGACCCCGGCGTCCTGCGCGACCGCGGCCGCCTCGGTGTCGAGGTCGTAGACGACCTCCATGTGGTCGGAGACGAAACCGATGGGGTGGACGATCACGCAGCGCGTCCCGGCCGCCGCGAGCTGCGCGATGCGGTCGCCGACGTCCGGCCCGAGCCAGGGCTGGCTCGGTGGCCCGGACCGCGAGCAGAACGACAGCTCCCCCTCCACCTCGACCCCGAGCTCGGAGGAGATCCGCTCGTGGATCCCTGCGGCGACCTGCCGCTGCTGCGTCGTGTACAGGTGCCCGGGCCCGTCACCGGGCCCGGAGGTCTCGTCCATCGACAGCGGGATCGAGTGGGTGACGTGCAGAACGTGGACGTCCTGCGCGGGGTAGCGGGTGAGCGCGTCCCGGACCGCGGCGAGCACGAGCTGCGCCGCGGGCTCGCCGAAGGCCGGCGTGGGTCCGTACGGGCGCACCTTGTCGACCTCGATCCCGAGCTCCGCGGGGAAGGCGTCGGCGAGGTTCTCGCGGTACTGGCGGCACGAGGACCAGCTCGACCACACGCTCGTGAGGAGCGCGAGGACCCGGCGGGCCCCGCCGTCGGCCAGCTCGGCGGCGGCGTCAGCGAGGAAGGGCGAAGAGTTGCGGTTGCCCCAGGCGATCGGGACGTCGATCCCGCGGGCGTCGAGCCGCGCCCGGAGGTCGGCGACGAGGGCCCGGTTCGCGTCGTTGATGGGGCTGCGGCCGCCGAAGAGCGCGTAGTGCCGCCCGACCTCGACGAGTCGCTCGTCCGGGATCCCGCGCCCGGCGGTCACCCGCCGGAGGAACGGGAGCACCTCGTCGGGGCCCTCCGGCCCGCCGAAGGAGACGAGGAGGATCGCGTCGTAGGGCGCGAGGGCGTCGGGGCGTGCTTCCACGGCATCCACGCTACCGGCGGGCGCCCGACCGGCGTGGTGCCGCTGGTCGAAGCCGGTGCGGTGGCATCGTCGGTGCCGAAGCCCGGCGTCCGGACGCCGCGGCCCGACCGACGAAGGGACCTCGCGATGCACGACCTGCGCCTCATCGGCGTGCACGAGGACGGCGAGCACCTGCTCCTCGCCGATCGTGACGGCGGCCGGTACCGCGTCCGGATCGACGACGCCCTGCGGGCCGCCACCCGGCGTGACCGCGCGCGGCTGGGCCAGCTGCAGATCGAGATCGACAACGGCGTCCGGCCGCGGGACATCCAGGCGATGATCCGGGCCGGCGCGAGCGCCCGAGAGGTCGCGGAGCGCACCGGGTGGAGCGTCGAGCGGGTCGCGCGCTTCGAGGGTCCCGTCCTGGCGGAGCGCGAGCACGTGGCGAACCTCGCCCGTGACGTCGTCCTGCGGGTGCGCGGCGGGGACGGCCGGGGCGAGGAGACGCTCGGCGAGCGGGTCGGGGAGCGGCTCGCGGCGCGGGGCGTCGCGGCGGACGGCGCGACGTGGGACGCGTACCGCGGCGAGGACGGCACCTGGAACGTCACCGTCGAGTTCGCCGCCGGAAGCCGGACCCGCGCAGCGCGCTGGCACGTCGACCCCGAGACCCGCACGGCGCTGCCCGTCGACGACGAGGCTCGGTGGCTCACCGAGGACGACACCCCCGCCGGCCCGATCCCCGTGCCCCACCGGCTCGCCGGTCCGGACGAGGTGTTCGACGCCGAGGCCGAGCGCACCGACCGCCTGAAGCGTCACCCGGCGAGCCACGACTCGGAGAACGACCTCGCGAGCTCGGTGCGCAACCACTCCGGCGCCCGACGGCGGGCGCGCCGCTCGCGTGGGCAGGGTCCGGCGCGGCTCGTGTCCGTCGTCGACCCGCCCGCGGACGCCCTCCCCCTCGAACCGCTCGCGACCGAGCCGGCCGGTCCTCCTCCCGCTGCGCGCGGCACCCACCCGCACGACGAGGGCGGGGCCGCGCCCACCGAGACGGGGCCGACTCCGTCGACGCCCACCTCGCACGAGGGCGCGGTCGACGGTCCGAGCGACGACGACGCCGTCACCGAGGACGACCGTCGGGTGACCGAGGGCGCGCCGGACGACGGCCCGCAGGAGACGCCGGACGACCGGGGGGACGCCGCCGAGGAACCCGCCGAGGACGCGGCCGACCCGGTGGAGGAGCTCGACGACGCCCCCGACGCCCCCGCCGAGGACGAGGACGGGAACGAGAACGGGTCGCGCGGGCGGAAGGACGACCCCGCCGCGGCGGAGACGGGCCGCAAGCGTCGTCCGTCCGTCCCCAGCTGGGACGACGTCATGTTCGGAGCAGGCCGCCCCCGCCGCTGACGAGCCCCTCCGGGCCACGGGGAGGACGCCGGGTCCGTCACGCGGGCGGCCGCCGGCGAGAGGACGTCAGCAGCGCGGCGGGACCGGGCAGGCGACAAGGTCGAACGGCAGCGTTTCCGCCGACGGCGCGGCCGCCCGGGCCGCGCCCGAGGTCATCCGGCGCATGAAGTGGCGGCGGCAGAGGACCTCGTACTCGACGGTCGAGCTCGACCCGCCCGGCCCGTCGGCCTCCGAGGCGGTGTCGCCGACGACGACCTGCTCCCCCTCGAGGATCATCACCCCGTCGACGACGCGGGCGTTGTGCGTCCCGCGGCGACCGCACCAGCACAGGGCCTCCACCTGCAGCACCTGCACCCGGTCGGCGAGCTCGATGAGCCGCTGCGACCCCGGGAACAGCCGGGCGCGGAAGTCGGCCGTGATCCCGAAGGCGAACACGTCGATGTCGAGGTCGTCGACGATCTGCGCGAGCTGCTCGACCTGGGCGGGCGTGTAGAACTGCACCTCGTCGCACAGGAGGTAGTCGATGCGGTCGCCGGCCGTCAGCTGATCGACGACCGTGTCCCACAGGTCGAGGTCCTCCGGGACCTCGTTCGCGGCCGTCGACAGGCCCAGGCGCGAGGACAGCACGTGGTCACCGGCCCGGTCGAGCCGCGTGAAGATGAGGCCGCGACGTCCGCGTGCGCGGTGGTTGTGATCGATCTGCAGGGCGAGGGTCGACTTCCCGCAGTCCATGGTCCCGGACCAGAAGACGAGCTCAGCCATGGCCGCACGCTCCCCCGGTCACGCCGTCACCGTCAACCACGGCACGGCGACCTCGTCGTCGGTGAGGGACCCGTGGACCCCGCGCAGCGCGACGAGCTGCGGCCGCTGGCGCCGGGAGTCGACGACCGACAGCCCGGGGCCCATCGCGACGACGACGTCACCGATCCGCGCGGCCACCTCCGGCCGGACATCACCGAACCACCGCTCCGCGACGGCCTCGGCCCGCGTGCGGACCGCGGCACCCGCGCCGAACCTGCCCCGCCAGGCCGCGACGACGTCGTCGAGCGCCCCGGGGCGGACGTGGAGCTGGAGCGACCTCGGCTCACCCGCGACGAGGCGGACGCCGGCCTCGAGGTCGGGCGCGTCGGCGAGCTCGAGGCGACCGGAGTCGGGGACGTCGACCATCCCGTGGTCGGCGGTGACGTGCAGGCTCGTGCCCGGCGGGAGGCACCGGGCCAGGCGAGCGAGCTCGCCGTCGACCGCCGCCAGCTCGTCGCCCCACTGCCAGGACCCGCACCCGTGCACGTGGCCGACCTTGTCGAGGTCGCCCCAGTAGAGGTAGACGAGCGAGCGCGGCTGCTCCCGGACCGTCCGCACGGCGGCGTCGACCCGGTCGGCGAGCGAGCCCGCGGCGACGAACCGCCCACCGCGCAGGGCCGCCTCCGTCAGGCCGGAGCCGTCGAAGAACCCCGGGCCGATCCGCGTCACCGCCACCCCGTCCGCCACGGCCCGCTCGAAGAGCGTCGGGTGCGGCTGCCAGCGGCGCGGCGCGGGCCCGTGCTCCCACGAGAGCTCGTTGAAGACGCGGTCGGTGGCCGGGTCGAGCACCTCGTACCCGACGAGCCCGTGGGCACCCGGCGCCAGTCCGGTGCCGAAGGAGCCCATGGACGTCGCGGTCGTCGTCGGGAACCCGCAGTCGACGACCGACCCCGCCGGCAGGAGGGACCGCAGGAAGGGCGCGTGCCCCCCGCGCCGCTCGAGCAGGCGCGCCCCGAGCCCGTCGACGAGGACGACGACGGCGGAGCGAACCCGTGGCCCCTCGCCGTCCCCGAGCAGGCCGGCGAGGACCCGGGGCAGCACCGCGGGCAGGGACGCCTGGCCGTACCGCGGGACGACGGGGACGAAACCGGTCACGCGCCGACGACGGTCGAGAGGGTCCGGGCGAACTCCATCGCGTCGGCGAGCGCGTCGGGGCCGTCGGCCTCCGCACTGATCCGCAGCGCGATGTCGTCGGCGGACACGGTCCCCTCGTAGCCGTGGTCGGCCTCGCAGCCCGGGTCGCCGCACGTCGCGGGCATGACGTCGACCCGGTTGACCGCACCCCACCCGATCGTCAACGTCACCTCCCGACCGAGCTGGCCGGGGACGTAGCTGGCCGGGTCCGGGACGACGTGCGTGAGCATGACCGCCCGCAGCGCCGAGCGGGGCACCGACTCCGTCGTCGCGGTCGCGACCTCCGACGTCGGCCCGGCCCCCTCGGCGTGGTCGTCCGCGTGCGCGACGACCAGGCGGGTCCCGGTGAGGACGAGGACGGTGACGTGCCGGCGCACGTCACCCCGGTCGAAGGTCGTCTCGAGGTGGACCAGGTGCCCCTCGACCCGGTCCCGCCCGAGAGCGGCGCGCACGACGTCGGCGACGAGCTCGGGGTAGTAGCCCGCGCGTTCGATGGCCGCGACGAGACCCTCGGGAAGCGGGACGGCGGACAGGTCGCTCACGGGCTCGGGACGCACCGGTCCATCGTGCCACTCAGGTGAGCGTGCGGCGGCCGGGGTCGGTGCGGCGCTCGACGGCGGCGAGCACGGCGGTGGCGCCGAGCACCTCGCAGCCGCGGGCGTGGGCGACCAGCGGGTTGAGCGTCACCGACGCGAGCTCGGGCAGGTCGTCGGACATCTGCGAGACGCGGGCCACGACGTCGGCGACCGCCTCGAGGTCGACCGGTTCCGACCCCCGGTGCCCCTGGAGCAACGGCGCCGCCTTGATCGAGGTGATGAGCTCGCGGACGTCGACGTCGGTCATCGGCGGGATGCGGTAGGCGATGTCGCCCAGCAGCTCCGTCGCGGCCCCGGCGAGGCCGAAGCTGACGACGGGCCCGAACAGCGGGTCCTCGTCGCCGGTGAGGACGCAGGCCACCCCGGCCGGCGCCATCCGCTGGACGACGAAGTGGTTCGCGTCGATCGGGGCGAGCCGCGCGTCGAGGGTCGTGAAGGCCCGGCGCACGTCCTCGGGGGTGTCGAGGTCGACCCGGATGCCCTCGAGGACGGAGTGCCCGCGCACGAGCGGCGAGAGCGACTTGACGACGACCGGGTAGCCGAGCTCGTCGGCGACGGCGACCGCCTCGTCGGCGCTTCCGGCCTCCCGCACGGGCCACAGCGAGATCCCGTACGCGGCCAGCAGCTCGCCCGTCTCGTCGACCGTGAGGACGCGGCCCTCCGGGTCGTCCCCGAGCACCCGCTCGACGACCGCCCGCGCCGCGGCTCGGTCGACGTCGTGGACGACCACCGGTGTGCCCTTGTCCTTCTCCCGCCACAGCCCGTAGCCGACCGCCGCCGAGAGCGCCCGGACCGCGTCCTCGGGCATGGGATAGAGCGGGATCGCCTCCCGGGGGCTGGCGGAGTCCTCGCCCGGACGCTCGGTGAGCAGGTCGGTGGACCGCATCCCCGGGACGGCACCGGTCTCGCTCGCGTCGCGCCCCGGGTCGACGCCGCGCAGCCCGAGGAGGGTCGCGACGAACGTCTTGTCGGTCGTGGCCGCCGTCTGGCGGACCGCGTCGAGGACCTCCTCGTCGAGGGCCCCGATCGGCGGGATGAAGCACGCGACGATGCAGTCGACCGACTCGTCCGCGACCGCTGCGGCCAGCGCGTCACGGAAGGCCGCCGCGGATGCCACGGTCGACAGCGAGACCGGACCGTGCACCACCTGCAGCCCCCAGCTGACGCAGGCGTCGGCCGTGAGGGCGCCGAGCTGGGAGGAGTTGCCGACGACCGCGACCCTCGGCCCCCGCGGCAGCGGCTGGTGCACGACGAGCTGGGCGACGTCGAGCATCTGGTGGACGTTCTCGACGCGGATGACGCCGGCCTGCCGGAGCATCGAGGCGAACGCCGCCGGGCGCGCCTTCGTCGGACGGACCCGGTGCCCGGGCGGGGCGCCGAAGCTCGACACGCCCGACCGCACGACGATGACGGGCTTCGTCACCGCGAGGTTGCGCGCGATGCGGGAGAACTTGCGCGGGTTGCCCATCGACTCCAGGTAGAGACCGACCGCGCTCGTCGCGTCGTCGTCGATCCAGTACTGCATGACGTCGTTGCCGGACACGTCGACACGGTTGCCCGCCGAGGCGAACACCGAGATGCCCAGGTTGCGTGACGCCGCGGAGGCCAGCACCGCGACGCCGAGCGCACCGCTCTGGGAGAAGAGACCGAAGTGACCGGCCGGGGGCAGCTGGGGCGCGAGCGTCGCGTTGAGGCGCACGCCCGGGTCGGTGTTCGCGACCCCGAAGGAGTTCGGACCGACGACCCGCATCCCGTGCTCCCGGGCGGTCCGCAGGAGCCGGTCCTGCAGTCGCCGCCCCTCCTCCCCCGCCTCCGCGAACCCGGAGGAGATGACGAGCAGCGAGCGCACGCCGGTCCGCGCCGCCTCCTCGACGACGTCGAGCACGGCGGGTGCGGGGACCGCGACGACGGCGAGGTCGACCGGCTCGTCGATGTCGGACAGCCGGGCGACCGCCTCGATCCCGGCGATCGTCCCCCCGCTGGGGTTGACGGCGTGCACCGTGCCGGTGAAGCCGGAGTCGACGATGTGCGCCAGGAGGGAGTACCCGATGGTGCCGGGGGCGCGGCTGGCGCCGACGACCGCGACGGACGCCGGGTGCAGCAGCGACTGGATGCTCGCCGCCTCTGCCCGGTGCTCCCGCGCCAGCCGCACCGACTGGCTCTGCTCCGTCGGTTCGATGTCGAAGTGGACCATGACGACGCCGTCCTCGAAGCGCCGCGACACTTCGTACCCGGCGTCGGAGAACACCCCGAGCATCTTCCGGTTCTGCGGGAGCACCTCGGCCTCGAACCGGGTGATCCCGTGCTCCTGGGCGATCGCGGCGAGGTGCTCGAGCATGACCGACCCGATGCCCTTGCCGTGGTGGTGGTCGCTGACGTTGAACGCGACCTCGGCGCTGCTCGGGCTGACCCGGTCGTACCGTCCGATGCCGACGATCTCGTCGTGAACGAGGGCGACGAGGGCCATCCGGTCGACGTAGTCGACGTGGGTGAAGCGGTGGATGTCCTTGGCGCTCAGCTCACGGAGGGGGGCGAAGAAGCGGAGGTAGATCGACTCCTCCGACTGCTGGGCGTGGAAGGCGCGGATGAGGTCGCCGTCCGACGGCACGATCGGGCGCACGCGCGAGACGGAGCCGTCCCGCAGGACGACGTCCGCCTCGGCACCCGCCGGGTAGCCCGGGGGCAGCTCTGGGTCGGCCATGCCCCTCAGGATGGCAGACGCGTGGCGGGCCCACGGGGCACGCGCCCCTCCCGCCCGACCCGGACGGCCGACCGGCGCGCCGCCGGTCCGCCGAGCGCGGGCTGGGCGAGGATGGGCCGGTCCCCGTCCCCGCCGCAGGAGCCGCCCCACCGATGGCCCGACGCCCGAGCGTACCGCCCGCCCCGCAGATCGACGAGACGATCGTCGACATCGACGTCACGGACGAGATGCGGAACGCGTTCCTCGAGTACTCCGTCTCGGTCATCCACTCACGAGCCCTCCCCGACGCGCGGGACGGTCTCAAGCCCGTGCACCGGCGGATCCTCTGGTCCATGTCGGAGATGGGCCTGCGCCCCGACCGGGGGCACGTGAAGTCCTCGCGCGTTGTCGGCGACGTCATGGGCAAGTACCACCCGCACGGCGACACGGCGATCTACGAGGCACTCGTCCGCATGGCCCAGCCGTTCGCGATGCGGCTGCCGCTCGTCGACGGGCACGGCAACTTCGGCTCGCTCGACGACGGCCCCGCGGCCTCCCGGTACACCGAGGCGCGGATGGCCCCCGCCGCGCTCCACATGATCACCGGCCTGTCGGAGGACACGGTCGACTTCGTCCCCAACTACGACGAGCAGCTGACCCAGCCCGGGGTGCTCCCGGCCGCCTACCCCAACCTCCTCGTCAACGGGACGACCGGGATCGCCGTCGGCATGGCGACCAACATGCCGCCGCACAACCTCGGGGAGGTCGTCGCGGCCGCCCGGCACCTCATCGCTCACCCCGAGGCATCGCTCACCGAGCTCATGCGCTTCGTCCCCGGGCCGGACCTTCCCGGCGGGGGGCGCATCGTCGGGCTCGAGGGCATCAGGGACGCCTACCTCACCGGCCGCGGCACCTTCCGCACCCGGGCCACGGCCCGGGTCGAGAAGACCTCGGCCCGCCGACGCGGCATCGTCGTCACCGAGCTGCCCTACCTCGTCGGCCCCGAGAAGGTCATCGAGAAGGTCAAGGACCTCGTCCAGGCCAAGAAGCTGCAGGGGATCGCCGACATCACCGACCTGTCCGACCGGCAGGCGGGCATGCAGCTGGTCATCGAGGTGAAGAACGGCTTCAACCCCGAGGCCGTCCTTGAGGACCTGTACCGGCTGACGCCGATGGAGGACAGCTTCGGCATCAACAACGTCGCCCTCGTCGACGGCACACCGCGGACGATGGGGCTGAAGGAGCTCCTGACCGTCTACGTCGACTTTCGCATCGACGTCGTCCGGCGGCGCTCCCAGCACCGTCTCGACCGGGCGCTCGAGCGGCTCCACCTCGTCGAGGGCCTGCTCGTCGCGATCCTCGACATCGACGAGGTCATCCAGGTCATCCGCAGCAGCGACGACGCGGGCACGGCCCGCGACCGGCTCATGGTCGTCTTCGAGCTGTCCGAGGCCCAGGCGTCGTACATCCTCGACCTCCAGCTGCGCCGGTTGACGAAGTTCTCCCGCCTCGAGCTCGAGAAGGAGCAGGAGGAGCTGCGCTCGGCCATCGAGGAGCTGCGGGAGCTGCTCGCGAACGACGCCTCGCTCCGCAAGGTCGTCTCCGCGGAGCTCGCCGCCGTCGCGAAGGAGCACGGCACCCCCCGACGGACCGTCCTGCTCGAGTCGGCGGGCACGCCCGCAGCGGCCGCGCCGCTCGAGGTGACCGACGACCCGTGCTGGGTCCTGCTGTCGACCACCGGGATGCTCGCGCGGACCGCCGACGCGACCCGCCCGGGGATATCCGGCGCCCGCGTCACGCACGACGCGATCGCCTCGGCCGTGCCGGCGACGGCCCGGGGTGAGGTCGCGGTCGTCACCACCCGCGGACGAGCGGTGCGCCTCTCGGTCCTGGAGATCCCGACGATCCCCGGCACGGACGCCGCGCCGTCGCTGTCCGGGGGCAGCCCCGTCGCCGCGCACGTCGCCCTCGCCGACGGGGAGGAGGCGCTCGCGCTCGTGACGATCGACCCGGCAGCCGCGGGCCGGGCCGGCGTGGCCCTCGCGACCGCCCACGGCGTGGTCAAGCGGGTCGCTCCCGAAGCGCCTCCCGCCAGGGCGACGGACTGGCCCGTGATCACGCTCAAGGACGGCGACCAGGTGGTCGGGGCGGTCGACCTCCCCGCCGACGACGTCGAGCTCGTCCTCGTCGCCTCCGACGGCCAGCTGCTCCACTTCCCCGCGTCCGCCGTCCGTCCGCAGGGCCGGTCGGCCGGCGGCGTCGCCGGCATCAAGCTCGGGCCGGGGGCGAGGGTCGCCGCGTTCGCCGCGGTCTCCCCCGCCGAGGAGAACGTCGCCGTGACGATCGCGGGCAGCCGGGACGCCCTCCCGGGCACCGAGGCGGGGTCGATCAAGGTGACGCCGTTCAGCGAGTACCCCGGCAAGGGCCGCGCGACCGGCGGGGTGCGCGCGCACCGGTTCCGGGCCGGGGAGGACGTCCTGCGGCTGGCGTGGGTCGGCCCGGCTCACGCGCGCGCAGCGACCTC
>ERZ501016.41-NODE-41-length-63721-cov-16.648855_pt1 | contig 63721 bp, 63 predicted proteins | sample MGYA00248889_ERZ501016 | MGnify/ENA primary metagenome ERZ501016 (study PRJEB25958, sample SAMN03398594) | human skin metagenome | study: EMG produced TPA metagenomics assembly of the Human Skin Microbiome Metagenome (human skin metagenome) data set. | reverse complement strand
GGCGGCCCGACCCCATCCCGGGGTCGGGCCGCCGTCGTCCGTGGGTGCGCCAGCCGTCAGTGCGCCTCGAACTTGTAGCCCAGCCCGCGCACGGTGACGATGTGCTTCGGCGCGGCCGGGTCCGGCTCGAGCTTTGCGCGCAGCCGCTTGATGTGGACGTCGAGCGTCTTGGTGTCGCCGACGTAGTCACTGCCCCAGACGCGGTCGATGAGCTGCATCCGGGTGAGCACGCGCCCGGCGTTGCGCAGGAGCATCTCGAGCAGCTCGAACTCCTTGAGCGGCAGCTGCGCGTGCGTCCCGTTGACGGTGACGACGTGCCGCTCGACGTCCATCCGGACCGGGCCGGACTCCAGCGTGGAGGGGACGAGGTCCTCCGGCTCGCTGTTGCGGCGCAGGACCGCCTTGATCCGGGCGAGCAGCTCGCGGGAGGAGTACGGCTTCGTCACGTAGTCGTCCGCGCCGATCTCGAGACCGACGACCTTGTCGATCTCGCTGTCCTTGGCGGTGAGCATGATGACGGGGACGCTCGAGCGCTGGCGCAGGGCGCGGCACACGTCGACACCGGAGAGTCCGGGGAGCATGAGGTCGAGCAGGACCAGGTCCGCCCCCTCCTTGTCGAAGTCGATCAGGGCGTCCGGCCCGTTCTCCGCCACGGAGACGTCGTACCCCTCCTTCACCAGGAGGTAGGACAGGGGGTCCGAGAAGGACTGCTCGTCCTCCACGACCAGGATGCGCGTCATCGGTTCGGATCTCCTTGTGCGGTGATGTCCTCAGTGTGCTCCACCCGGTCGGGTGCAGCGGGCAGTCGGATGGTGAAGGTGGAGCCGTGGCCCTCCTCGCTCCACACGGACACGTCCCCGCCGTGGTTGGCGCAGATGTGCTTGACGATGGACAGGCCCAGTCCCGTACCGCCCGTCGACCGGGAGCGAGCGCTGTCGACACGGTAGAAACGCTCGAAGATCCGCTCCTGCTCCTCGGCCGCGATGCCGGGGCCCTGGTCGGTCACGGAGATCTCGATGACGTCCTCCGTGCGGCGCGCACCGACACCGACGCGCGTGCCCTCCCCCGAGTACGCGATCGCGTTGCCGACGAGGTTGCCGACCGCGGTGACCAGGAGGTTGCGGTCCCCGTAGACGTGCACGTCGCCCTCGACGCGGTCACGCACGTCGATGTCCTTCGCCGTGGACGCGACGTTCTGGTGGTCGACCGCCTCTCGGATCACGGCCTCGATGTCGACGAGCTCGGGCTCGCCGACGTTCTCGTTCGCCTGCAGCCGGGACAGATCGACGATCTCCTGGACGAGCTTGACCAGTCGCTCGCTCTCGATCTTCATCCGGGCGGCGAAGCGGCTGACGGCCTCGGGGTCGTCCTTGGCGTCGAGGACGGCCTCGGCGAGGAGGGAGATGCCGCCGACGGGGGTCTTCAGCTCGTGGCTGACGTTGGCGACGAAGTCGCGGCGGGTGGCCTCGACGCGCTTGGCCTGGGTGTGGTCCTCGACGAGGACGAGGACGTGGTGGGCGCCGAGCGGGGCGATGCGGGCGCGGACGTTGACCATCCCGCGGCCGACGGGGCCGCGCGGCAGGTCGAGCTCCACCTCGCGGATGACGCCGTCCTCGCGGGTGCGGCGCGCGAGGTCGCGCAGCTCCTCGGGCACGAGCTGCCCCCGGCGGACGAGGCCGTAGGCGACGGCCGGCGGGGAGTTGTTGACGACCGTGCCGTCGGAATCGAGGACGATCCCGCTGGAGCGGAGGACGGCGAGCACGTCGGCGACCCCATCGGGGATCCGTCTGCTCGTCCCCGGGTCGTCCTCGTCCTGGCCGCGGTCGGACAGCCAGATCGCCGCGATCGCCAGGAGCGCCACGCCGAGCCCGGCGACCACACCGAGGACTGCCGCGACCGTGGGTTCCACAGTGGCTCAGGGTAGGTGCTCGGCGGGCGCAGCAGGCGAGGGGGCCGCTCTCCCCTCAGGGGTGGGACAATCGTGTTCACCGGGAGGTCGGCTGCAGTTCACCGAACCCCGGTCCCGAGGGGGGCAGGATCGATGCCCACCACGACGACGAGGACCTTCATGCGATCGACCTTTCACGCGGATCTGCGTGCCGTCCTCGACGACCTCGTCGTCATGACGCGGATGGCGGGGACGGCGATCGAGCGCGCCACGCGCAGCCTGGTCGAGGCGGACGTGACGCTGGCGGACTCCGTCATCGCGGCCGACGTCGAGCTCGACGCGCTCCGGGAAGACGTCGACGCCCGCTCGATCGACCTCCTTGCGCGGCAGGCGCCGGTCGCGACGGACCTACGGACGATCGTCACGTCGATGCGCATGTCGGCGGACCTCGAGCGGATGGGCGACCTCGCTCGGCACGTCGCGCTGGTGACGCGGATGCGCTACCCCGAGCGCGCGGTGCCGGACGAGCTCACGGCGACCATCCTCGAGATGGCCGATGCGTGCGGGCGGATCGTCGGCATGGCCGGGGACGTCATCGCCAGCCGCGACGGGTCCGCGGTCGACGGGATCGAGGCGGTCGACGACGAGCTCGACCACCGGCACCGGGAGCTGTTCACGCGGATGCTCGGGCCGGACTGGACGCACGGCACCCAGGCCGCGGTCGACGTCACGCTGCTCAGCCGGTACTACGAGCGCTTCGGTGACCACGGGGTGTCCGTCGCGCGGCGGGTGCGCTACCTCGTCACGGGCGAGCGGGACGGATGGCTCGAGGGAACGGTCGGTGAGGTCGTAGCGCGGGGCGGGCAGTAGCGCTGGCTCACTCGGCGTAAGGGAGGTCGCCGAGGTCCTCGACCCGGGCGGTCGGGCAGCGACGGGCGAGCTCGGCGACGATCTCGTCCCGGCGGGCGAGGAGGATGCCGGGGATGCGGACGGTCCACGCGTGGAGCACGGGCGGCGCGCCGCTGACGCTGTACGGGCCGAGGAGGTCCGGCATCCGCGGCCGCGGCGCGGCGTACACCGCGGGGATCGCCTCGGCGGGGACGACGGCCAAGTGGTGGAACGGGCCGGTCTCCAGGGCGCGGTCGACGACGCACCACGTGAGGATGAGCCGCACCCGGTCGTAGGGGATCTCGCCAGGCACCGTGCGCAGGGTGACGCCGTGGGGGCCGAGGACGAGGACCGGCCGCCGCCGGATGGCCGCGTAGAGGACACCGACGACGAGCGAGACGGTGATGCCGACGGCGAACCAGCCGGCGAGCACTGCGAGGAGGACCCCCGCGTCGCTCCCGAGGACGAACCACCCCAGCAGGCCGGCGATGGCCACGGCGCTCCAGAAGAGCCAGCCGACGAGGTTCGCCCGCAGCACGTGCCCGGCGGTCGCCCGCAGCACGATCTCGGGGTAGGGAGGCTGCCCGGCGCCGGTCATGCCTCGATGATGCCGACCCCGCTCGCGCGGGGAGCACCGGGACTGGACGAACACGAGGGCCGCGATCGCCGGCTCATCCCCGCTCGCGCGGGGAGCACTCGTGGTGAGCGCAATGGAGGTCCCAGACCGCGGGCTCATCCCCGCTCGCGCGGGGAGCACGCGTGCGCACCTGGATGGGGCCGGGCGGGTAATGGGCTCATCCCCGCTCGCGCGGGGAGCACGTCGTCCCGTCGCGCGCCGACTTGTGGAACGCCGGCCCATCCCCGCTCGCGCGGGGAGCACAAGACGACCGCGCGCGCCGCGTCCCCGACCGCGGGCTCATCCCCGCTCGCGCGGGGAGCACTCGATCCTCAACGAGAACGACGCCGCGAGGGGCGGCTCATCCCCGCTTGCGCGGGGAGCACGACCCCGCGACGGTCGAGACCAGCACCGCCTCAAGCAGTACGACCCAGATGCTCGGATCGGCTCATCCCCGCTCGCGCGGGGAGCACATGCAGCAGGACACGAAGGCCCTCCGCGTCGTGGGCTCATCCCCGCTCGCGCGGGGAGCACCCCCGCACGGCCCGGTGGGCGGCGCGGCTACTAGGCTCATCCCCGCTCGCGGGGAGCACGATGATCTCCACGGGTCACCCCCTCCTCGTCACGGCTCATCCCCGCTCGCGCGGGGAGCACATCGCCTCCGTCGTCACGTCCTCCCCCCGGAGCGGCTCATCCCCGCTCGCGCGGGGAGCACCAGACCGTCGAGCCACGCCTGACCGAGGGTCAGGGGCTCATCCCCGCTCGCGCGGGGAGCACAGGAACGCGGGACGGAAGTAGCACCTCGTGCCCGGCTCATCCCCGCTCGCGCGGGGAGCACCGCGCCCTCGCCAACCGCATCGGCGAGGGCCAGGGCTCATCCCCGCTCGCGCGGGGAGCACAGCCTCCAACCGCCAGGCCGCCGACGCCGACCAGGCTCATCCCCGCCCGCGCGGGGAGCACACGAGGCCGGTCGTCCTGACCATCGTCTCGACCGGCTCATCCCCGCTCGCGCGGGGAGCACGAGGCGACTTCGGTCACGGCCGCCTCGCTGTCGGGCTCATCCCCGCTCGCGCGGGGAGCACCCAGGATGTCGTCCACCGACAGGAAGTCGGATCCGCTCATCCCCGCTCGCGCGGGGAGCACCCGCCACGTCCCACCGCCGGTCTTGTGTCGCCCAGGCTCATCCCCGCTCGCGCGGGGAGCACCGCCACCCCTTCGTGCGCTGGCGCTGGATCCTCGGCTCATCCCCGCTCGCGCGGGGAGCACAGGACGTCGCGGGCGGCGGCAGGGACAACTGCGGGCTCATCCCCGCTCGCGCGGGGAGCACGAAGATCGTCCCCTACTCCATACTCCATACTCCGGCTCATCCCCGCTCGCGCGGGGAGCACGCCGCGCGCACCGCGTCGCTGCCGAAGATCGTGGGCTCATCCCCGCTCGCGCGGGGAGCACTCGCCGGGGCGCGGGTAGGTGGGCGCCTTGCCCGGCTCATCCCCGCTCGCGCGGGGAGCACGCGAGTGCGACCGAGATGGTCCTCGACCTGGGGGGCTCATCCCCGCTCGCGCGGGGAGCACACGCCATACGCCCGGCGGTCAAGAGGGCGGACCGGCTCATCCCCGCTCGCGCGGGGAGCACTCGTCGCGTCGGATCATGGCGACCTCCCAGACCGGCTCATCCCCGCTCGCGCGGGGAGCACTACCTCTGGGACCACAGCGGGGAGCGGGTCCCGGGCTCATCCCCGCTCGCGCGGGGAGCACCCCGGCAGCGCGACCCTCACCCTCGGTCGCCCCGGCTCATCCCCGCTCGCGCGGGGAGCACAGCCCCATGAGACGCTTGCCGGCCCCGCCGTTGGGCTCATCCCCGCTCGCGCGGGGAGCACAGCCCCCGGCCGATGCGGCTCGGGGGCTGGTGGGGCTCATCCCCGCTCGCGCGGGGAGCACCTCCGGTGCTTCTCGTCTCACGTCTACGGAGCCGGCTCATCCCCGCTCGCGCGGGGAGCACGCTCCCGTGGACTGGGGCCGTCCCTCGCCCGACGGCTCATCCCCGCTCGCGCGGGGAGCACTTGAAGCACGCGACGACGAGATCGTCCGGGGACGGCTCATCCCCGCTCGCGCGGGGAGCACAGCGCGCCCGAGCAGACCCACCGTGCGCTGCTCGGCTCATCCCCGCTCGCGCGGGGAGCACACGCGCGCGATCTTCCCCTCGGCGTGGGCGACCGGCTCATCCCCGCTCGCGCGGGGAGCACCCAGCACCCCCGCGCACAGCGCGGCCACCCCGAGGCTCATCCCCGCTCGCGCGGGGAGCACGACGCGACGAGCTGGCGGCTGCGGCGGCGCCCCGGCTCATCCCCGCTCGCGCGGGGAGCACTGGGTAGGCGACCAGTTCTACGGGCACAACCCGGGCTCATCCCCGCTCGCGCGGGGAGCACCTCGGAAACAACCAGGTCATCCGCCTCGCCGCGGGCTCATCCCCGCTCGCGCGGGGAGCACGACCCCGGCGAGCCCGACGACGGCCTCGAGCACGGCTCATCCCCGCTCGCGCGGGGAGCACGCCGGCGACCTCGTTGAGCGTCGACGGCTCCGCGGCTCATCCCCGCTCGCGCGGGGAGCACTGATAACCCCGGCAGCCCTGCACTCATTGGCGAGGCTCATCCCCGCTCGCGCGGGGAGCACTTCCTCCTCGGGGGCGGCTCGAAGTCGGCCTCCGGCTCATCCCCGCTCGCGCGGGGAGCACCGCCGCCTGCGCCTGCACCGCGAGGCGAACCACGGCTCATCCCCGCTCGCGCGGGGAGCACCTCCCGGGTCGATCCGTCCTCACATCTCCGACAGGCTCATCCCCGCTCGCGCGGGGAGCACGGCAGGAGGGGCCGGCCTTTGGCTCGAGCGACCGGCTCATCCCCGCTCGCGCGGGGAGCACAAGCGACTCCCCGGCGTGAGCATCGACGGGCACGGCTCATCCCCGCTCGCGCGGGGAGCACGGCGAACCACTTCGCCGACCGCCTGAACGCTGCGGCTCATCCCCGCTCGCGCGGGGAGCACGTCCACGACGCATGGCTCGACAGCCAGCGCGGCGGCTCATCCCCGCTCGCGCGGGGAGCACGACGCGGACGTCGTGCTCGACCGGCGCGTTCACGGCTCATCCCCGCTCGCGCGGGGAGCACGGCCCGGGAGGAGAAGGCATGAGCGGGGGATCGGGCTCATCCCCGCTCGCGCGGGGAGCACGTCCAGAAGGACGGTGCGCGCGCCGTCGGAGACGGCTCATCCCCGCTCGCGCGGGGAGCACGCCGTCACCACGCGGATGAGCGCCGCGAGGTTCGGCTCATCCCCGCTCGCGCGGGGAGCACCGCAAGGTGCCCGCGCCGACGACCTTCCAGTCGGGCTCATCCCCGCTCGCGCGGGGAGCACTGACGCGAACGTCTCCGCGCTCATGGGTAACCCGGCTCATCCCCGCTCGCGCGGGGAGCACACCCGAGGGCTCACCGCCGAGGCTGCCCGCTCCGGCTCATCCCCGCTCGCGCGGGGAGCACGTCGAGGGGAGCCTCCACCGCTGCCGGCACACCGGCTCATCCCCGCTCGCGCGGGGAGCACGCCCTCGCGATCGTCGCCCTCGCGGCGATCATGGGCTCATCCCCGCTCGCGCGGGGAGCACTTCATCGAGGGCGACACATGGGCCATCGGCCCGGGCTCATCCCCGCTCGCGCGGGGAGCACGAGCTCGCAGGTGACGCACCCGAAGAGGTCACCGGCTCATCCCCGCTCGCGCGGGGAGCACTCCATCATCCCAGACCCGGACATGCCGGGCTTCGGCTCATCCCCGCTCGCGCGGGGAGCACACCGACCAGGCGGGCGGGCAGCTCCTCGTGACGGGCTCATCCCCGCTCGCGCGGGGAGCACTGGGTGACCCAGCGGCGGAACGGCTTGGCCTGCGGCTCATCCCCGCTCGCGCGGGGAGCACACACACCGTAGGACGTCAAACTCGACGTACTGAGGCTCATCCCCGCTCGCGCGGGGAGCACAGCCGGTGGGTCGCCATGTAGTGAGTCCGGTCGGGCTCATCCCCGCTCGCGCGGGGAGCACAAGTGGGAGCTGGCGCTCACCGTCGGCGACGGTGGCTCATCCCCGCTCGCGCGGGGAGCACACCTGCGTCGTCAAGGTCTCCGGTCAGGTCATCGGCTCATCCCCGCTCGCGCGGGGAGCACGGGGAATACATCCTCTTGTTCGCCAAGCCGGACGGCTCATCCCCGCTCGCGCGGGGAGCACACTTCCTGACCTGCAACTTTATCCGCGAGACACGGAAGCCGCCTTCACTTCGACCCGCTGGAACGCCTTGCGCGCCGTGCGCGCGACGCCCTGCTCCATCCCTGCCGCATTCCGGGGGCGGACCCCGTCACGGCGGGGCGTCGGATCAACCACACGCCGTCCACGTCGACCGGTTCCCAGTCGTGCTTGTGCACCCGAAACTCGAGCCGTTGTTCGTTGGGCGAGGAGTGCACCATCAAGGCGCGTCCGTCCTTGGCCATGTCGACGACCCGCTCCCACATGAGCTCGCGGACACGTTGGGACGGCGTCCCCACGAAGACCCCGGGGCTGATCTCGAGCATCCACCGGGTGAGGTGCCCTCGAAGCCCAGTCGGACAGGCTGCGAGGACGATGATCACCACGGCACGTCCTCCACCGGATCGACGTACGACGTCCCTCCGGGAACCACCCCCGCGCGCTCGTCCCACAAGCCCGGGTCCAGTTCATCTGGCGCACCGGGGTCGACTGTGAGCAGGTCGCGGATGTCACGAGCGGCCCGCTCCAAGAGGTTCGACGACCGAATCGCATCCCGCACGGCACGCCTGGTGTCTGCGGCTACATCCTCGGGTTCCCGCGCGGCGATATCGAACGCGGTGGGAATGGCGATCTCGGCCTTGTACAGATCAGCGATGTCGAACACGAAACTGCGGACGTGCCCCGTGTGGACGAAACCCAAGCCGGGCGAGCACCCAAGAGCGACGACCACCGCATGCACCACTCCGTAGAGGCACGCGGTCGCCGAGGACAGCGCCTGATTGATCGGCGTACCCCCGCTGAAGTCCTCCGGGTCGAAATCCCGGCGCTGCCAGGGCACGCCGGTGCGTTCGGCCGCAGCACGATAGGCACGGCGGACCCTCGCACCCTCCCGACCCCGCAGCTGCTGCATGGTCAGGCCGCTCACGTCCTCGCCGGGAAACCGCATTGCATACATGCGACGGGCAACCTGGAGCCGGGAGGACCGGTTCGTCACCAGCTCAGCTTGGGCCACGAGCAGGCGCGAGGATCGGGCAAGAGACCGTCCGTGCGCGTAGTAGCGAACGCCTTGCTCACCCACCCACACGACCGTCGATCCGCTGTCCGCGATGAGCGTCATCGCCTGATGACTGACCGTGGTCCCGGGACCGAGCAGGAGCACGCCGAGAGTGGCTGCCGGGATGTGCAGCGTCCCGTTCTCGTCCGTCGCGGTCACCGCGTTCTGATCGCGGTGGATCACGGAGCGCTCGAGATACATGAAGCTCAGCCGATCCTCCGCTCGGACCAGATCGCCGATATTGGCCGGCGGGGTACCTGGGATCGGCTTCACGGCGTACGTGCCAAGGTGAGCAGGCCGCAGCCGTACGCCTTCCCACGGCCGATCCCGGAGATCATCGCCTGCCGCAACGCCTCTGCATCGTTGACCTCGAGGATGCCGTCGAAGGTCACCCGGGACAGCTCCACCTGTCGGTGGTGTCCGTCCGTACGGCGTCCGAACCGGACCACTTCCCGGTGGACCACCTCCAGCTGCGCCTGACCCTGCTCACCGTCGACGATGTCGAACCCGTTGCGCGCCGCCTTGCTCAGAAGCCAGTCGGTCTGCTGTCCGACCGTGACGTGCGCCATCGTCCGGCCGCGGTCCCGTCCCGGTGTCGTCACGGCGTGGGTCGGATTGGCCGTGAGGCGGAACGCCCACTGCTGGCCACGGGTGAGCCGTCCGAGCAGCGGGTCCAACGAGCCGGTCCGCCACGTCGACTCCGACGCGGGCCAGCCAGCTTGTTCGACAATACTCGTGAAATCGGGCCTGCTCGGGCTGGACACGTAGAGGGTGGCCCGATGGCTCGACCCTTGCTCCAAGCGCCAGAGGACCCGTCCATCGCCGGCGCCTGCCGCATCGGAACCCGGCGGGAAGCAGGCGAGGACCGCAGCGTGCATGGCCTGCGGCGACCGCCCCAGGCGGTGCATACCTCGGCGAGCGGGGTTGAGATCGACCTGCGACAGGAACATCACGCGCCTCCGAGTGCACCCATGAAATCCGGTCCTGGACGGCCCGCCGGGTTGTCGAGGACGACCGGCGGTGCGTGCCGGATGTCCCTCCACCCGTACCGGCGATGCCGTGGATCGAACGATGCCGGGACATCACGCACGACGTCGTCCCGATCGGACGACCGGTCGGCATCCAGGACGAGGTCGAGGTGGATCGTCCGCCCGCTCCGCCGGCGGAACCACTCCGATGCCTGCCACTCCTGACCACGGAGGGCATCCTCCACGTCGGCCTCCACCACCCCGATGAGGATCGGGCGCGAAGGGACGCACGCCCGGCGCCCGAGGTAGAGCGGGAACGCGGGTGATCGCAGCGCGTCTGCCAAGGCCTCGATCAGCCCCGGATCCCCTTGGACCCCCGCCACGAAGACCGCGTCCGACAAGTAGTAGCGCACCGACAGCGGCATCGACCTGCCGGTCAGCGGGTGATGCGCGGTGTGGAAGTCCCGCACGAGCTCACCCGGCTGGTCGCTGCGGACCCCGAAGCGCAGGGCAGCGAGGTCCTCGACGGGGTCGGCCCGGCGACGGCCCTCCGCTGCCGCGAGCAGCCCGAGCACACCGCTCTTCGTCGGCTCCGAACGTGTGCGGCGACTGGTGAAACGACTCGCGTCACCCCACGACTGCATGGGCCCCGCGAGCCGGAGCAACAGGGTGCTCATGCGTCGGCGGACGAGCCCACGCGCTCGACGACGAGGCCTGGCAGGTCAGCGAGGGGAACCGTCGCGTCGACGATGTCCTCGATCGTCGCCGCATGTGCGGGGAGCACAGTGGCGATCGTCGTTCGCGCGGAACCGTAGACCTGTGACACGCCCCGGGCGTGCTCGGCGAGTGCCGCTACGGACCCCTGCGTGATGCTCCTGTCCTCCGCGCCTCGGACTGGCGCCTCGAACGCCCCGACGAGGTTGACCGGCTGGTCGTCGCGCACGCACACGAGGACGAGATCCGGCAGCGTCCCGTGCGCGAAGGTGTTCTGCTTCCCCGACGGGATGCTCAGGACGAACGACCGGACGAAGGCCTCGATCGCGCGGTCGGCAGCAGCCGAGTCACCGAGGTTCTCTCGGAGCAGCTCGACGTTGATCGTCGCGTAGCGGTACAAGGTCGCCGCGTTGAACTCGACGGTGCCGATCATCCCGGCACCGGTCTCCTCACGCGGGTTGAGGTCGTCGACGGCGGTGAAGTAGTCGAACTCCTTCTCGACCGCGTGCGTACCGAGGGCGTGCGCAACCTGCACCGCTGCGTCGACGTTGAGGTTCCCGTCGTCGGCGACCATCCGGCCGAAGAGCGCGAGGTCGACGCTGTTCCCGTCCTTGAGAACGCTCTTGGCCGCCTTCTTGTCAATCGCCTCGTCACCCGCCTGGAGAGCGAGCTCGGCGAGCCGGTCGGCCTGGAGCCGCGAGATGAAGACGAGGTACCCCGGCCGCTTGGGCGGGGTCGCGCCGTCCTTCGCCCGGGCGTCCTTCAGGGTGATCCCGGCCGCAACGAGCACCTTCTCCGCCAGGCCCTGGGCGGTGGTCTCGTCAACCGATGCGTCCCGTCGACGGATCCGCTCAGCCACGAGCTCGACGAGCCGCAGGGTGCGGTACCCCAGCTCGCTCTCGTCGAGCTCCGCGGCGAAGCGCGACCGCGTCGCCCGCTTCCACGACTGGGAGCTGACTCTCGCTCGCACGACCCCACCGAACGTGGCGGTCTTCGGGCTCCCCTGCTCGTCCCGGTTGAGGTTGCTGGGCGGGACGCTCTGGACGATGTGGACGTCGACGAAGGTGCTCATGCGTGGTCTCCCTGCGGCTCGGCGGTCTGGCTGTTGGTCCGGTCTGTCGGCTCGTTCACGTAGAAGTCCCGCGCCCAGCGCAGGCGAACGCTGTGCGCACGAGCGGGATCCTGGAGGTGGTACAGGTCGAGGGCGAGCCGGCCGTAGTCCATGCCGATGCCCTCGGATCGAAGGAGCGGGACCAGGCCGGTGAGGTGCCGCACGGCCGCGTCGTAGGACTGCGCGGCGACGAGTGCCCGGAACCGACGCACGATCGGGGCGTCGGATGGATGGTCCGCACCCAACCGCCGAAGCGCGCTGCCGAGCCCCTGCTTGGGGACGTGGACGAGCTGGGTTCGCTGGGCCTGCTGGTGGACCGCGAAGGTCGCCAGCGCGGCGAAGGCTGCGCGCTCGGCCCGGCTCAGCTCGTCGTCATGGCCGCGCAGCGTGGTCGGGAATCCCCCGAGCGCCTCCCACGCGTCGGCGTTCGCCAGGGCACCCCGAGCAGCGACGGACCGCAGGCGCGCCGCGCGTCCCACCGCCCCGGCATCGTTCTTCATGTAGCCCTCGCCGAGTGACTCCACCTGCTTGGCGACCCACCACGCCAGCAGTGGCCCCGGACGGTCCGGCTTCTTCGACTCGGGTGCGGTGTCCGCAGTCATGACGCCTCCTTGGTCGACGTATCGGCGGTGGTGAGGGTGAGAGCCCGGCGGAGGTCGTTCCGGAAGTACACCTCCGCAAGAGGCGCATTCAGGAGTCGTTCTCCGGTCCGCATCGGCACGACGCGGCCGGTCAAGGCGGGCACCCCGGCCGACCGGATGAGCTCGTCGGCGATCTCGATGCAGGTCGATCGCACGGTGCGCTGCCAGGCCCGTCGGGGCTCATCCGGCCTCGAGGTGGGTTCGAGGGCAGCCAGCCACGCCCGGAACGCTCGGTCGAGCTCGTGATAGACGCGCTCACGCGCGGCCTCGCGCACCCCGTCCTCCGACCCACCGGCGGCGAGCGCGAGGTTCTTCGCGAGGTCCCCCGTCGCGCGCGCTCCCAGATCGGCGTCATGAACGGCGTCGGCGACGAGCGCCCGCGTCTCCCGGTCCGCAAGGGTCACCGCGCGCACAGCGACGGCGTCGTCGTACACGTCGTCGATGACCGAGAAGTTGCTGCCATATTCGATCCCGACCGCGTGCGCGGTGATCCGGGCCCGGCCGTCGAACGCCTCCGCCTGCTCGAGCGCCGCGAGCCACTCGAGGGTGCCGAGCGGCAGCCCTTCGCTGACGAGGTGGGTCGTCTCGCCGAGGATGCCCCCCAGCCCGCGCCAGACGGCCCGATCGACCTGGTGCGCCCGCGGCATGTAGACCGTGGCGAGCTTCGTCGCCTTCTCCTGTGCCTTCGACTTTCGCCACGCCGTCATCCGCTCGAACGCCTGGGTGTTCCGCGGGTGGGACGGATCGCCGTTGGCCAGGACGACCCCGACGGCAGCACCGTCGCGGACCTCCAGCCGGATGCGCCGGCTCTGCCACGTGAGGAGGTCGGCCGGGCCGCTCGCCCCGATCGAGGACCGCTCCTCCACGTGGGCGCCCTGCGGCGGTCTCTCCCACACGGCGGAATCACCTTCGGGTGGGACCGCTCTGAGATCGAGGTTGAGCAGCAGCGTCTCGGCCAGGGTGGCTCCTTCGAGGATGACGAGTCCCAGCCACCCCGCCGGGCCGATCCCGATGGGGTACCCCCTTCCACCCTTCACCCGGTCGTCGCCCACCGCGCCCGACTTGATCCCGCTCGGGTCGTACGCCTGTGCGTGAACGACCCACCGCGCGGCCTCGGCCAGGGTCATGGGCGCGAGGTGTCGTTCCGACCTGGTGGTGAAGAACTGATCGTTCGGGGGTATGTCGGCGACGATCTTGCCGAGCGACGAGGTCCCCCCCTTCGCGGTGCGGAGGTCGGCCACCTGGAAGAAGGGCGCGGAGGGGTGCAGCAGGTCGAAGCGTTCCGTCCACGGTTGGAGGTAGCGCTCGACGGCGTCGGGACCCACCGAGCGGGCCGACCACAACCGCTTCCAGGTGTCCACGGGATCACCTCCCGCATGGGTGCGGTACAGGACCGCGAGCAGGAGCCGGAGAACGGCCGCGTCCTGGGTTGCGACGTCCCCCGCGAGCGCAGATATCTCCCCAGCGCGGGAGATGACCTCCCGCAGGGAGAGGGTCGCTGTCGCGCCGGAGGTGAGGCGTACGTCGATCCACGGCTCGTCCAGCAAGTTGAACGTGCGCGTCATTGCGCTCCCCCATTCCCGACCAGCAGACCCAGTTCCTCGTCGTACCGGACCTCGTGCTTCGCAACCACCGCGGCCAGCTCATCGTCAAGCACGAGGATGAGCTGCCCACCGAGCAGCGGGTCCTCCTGCCACCCGGCCACCCCACACCTTTCCAGTTCTTCAATCACCGTGTCGACGATTCCGGGATGTGTGAGGGCGAGGGGCAGGCGGAGAACGCTCGCAGCGATCTCGCGGGCAGCCGCCGGTTCCGGACGCCCGAGGTGCTCGGGGAGCTGCCGTTCCTTCCCCCCGGGCGCCGGCACGGTCCACAACCCGCCGGCGCGTCCCTGCACGACGAGCACCTCGACGCTCCCTTCGCCGTCCCTGACGGTGGCGTACCCGCGGGCGTCGTCATCCGTCGTGCGGCCTGCGGCGAAGAGGCTCGCGAGGGTGGCCAGCCGCCCCGTGGTCGGCTCGGGAAGGCGGAACGTCGAGGCCCGGTGGATGCTCTCCTGCCGTTCCCGGTCCCAGGCGGCATCGGCCGTCTCGAGCGCGTCCTCCCAACCCACGGGCGCGGTGGGCGAGACCGCGTAGGCGGCGTCGACGACCCGACGGATGTCGTCAGGCATCCGTACGCACCCGGGGTTCCCGGACGTCAGACCCAGCGCGATCGCGGCGCGGAGGAGGCGGGCCGTGCTGTAGACCGCCCTGCTGCCCTTCTCGAAGGTCGGCGCCGTCCCGTCGTGCAAGGTCATCCCCGTGACGTACGCAACCGGGTCGCGAAGAGGCTCGGGCCGGTCGCGCTCGTGACGGTGCAGGCGTCCGAGGCGCTGGATGACGAGGTCGGCGGGCGCCAGGTCGGTGACGAGGAGATCGAGATCGATGTCGAGGGACTGCTCGAGCACCTGCGTACCGACGACGACCAGTCGGTCTGGGCGTTCACCCGCTCCGGGTGGGCCGAGACGGCGACGCAACGACTCCTCGCGCGCCGCTCGGTGGGTGCCGAGGAACCGGCTGTGGACGAGCGTGACGTCCTCGGGACCCAGCGCGTCGCGCAGCTGCTGGTAGATCGTCTGGGCTCGTCCGACCGTGTTGCAGACGACACCGACACAGCCACCGGACGCGCTCAGATCCAGCACAGTCTCGACGATGGACTCGTCGGGCAGCAGTCGAAGCTCGACCTGCGCACGCCGGCCGTCCGGCTCGGGCGCGGTCCTCGTCACCTGCCCGGCACGGGTGATGGACGAGACCAACGGATAGGGCGCCCCGTCCTCCGGTGCAGGCTCGTGCTGCGCCCCCGCCGCGTAGGCAGCCTCGAGCTCTGCCCGCTGCCCGGGTGGCAGCGTGGCGCTCAGGAGGATCACCGGCACCCGGTAGCGCGCAAGCCAGGTGAGGGCGCGGGTGAGGAACTGCCGCATGTGGTCGTCGGCCGCGTGGATCTCGTCGAGGATGACGACCTTCCCGGCGAGTGCGAGGTGGCGGAGCATGAGGTGCTTGCTCACGAGTGCTGACACCAGCGCCTGGTCGATCGTCCCCACGACGACGTTGGCCAGCATCCCGCGCTTGCGGCCGGTCAACCAGCTGCGCGCGATCGCGGTCACGGTGCGGGGGTCTGGCCCGCCGTCCTCGTCGATCCCCACACCGACCACGGATGACGTCTGCAGGAGGCCCTGGAACGATTCGTTGAGGCGCCACCGCCCGTGTGCGAGGTACATGCTCGACGCGTCGGCCCCCGGCAGGTGATCGACCCATTCCCGGACACGATCGAACATCGCGTCGCTCGTGGCCATCGTCGGCAACCCCAGGAACACCCCGCCCAGACTGAACTTCTCCGCGAGCACCTCAGCAGCCAAGAGCGCCCCCTCGGTCTTGCCACACCCCGGAGGCGCCTCGACGATGATGAGGCCCGGTTCGGGCAGCGCCCGTGCAGCGTCGACGGCCGCCCGCTGGACGGGACGGAGCTCATGGCCTTCGAGGCGAGGGAATCTCTGCCCGAGGTCGACGGCGTCCGCCGCGTGGGCGCGCCACGGGCGTGGCAGGTCGAGCGCTCGCAGGCCCAGCCGAGCGCGGGACGAGGAATCCTCCAGCACGTCGCCCGGTCCCCACAGGGGGAAGTGATCGGCGTTGCTGGCGATCCAGTCGGCAACGATGACGATCCCCGTGAGGAGCATCGTCACGTCGTGCGGCACCCGGTGCGCGACCCACGACGGCAGGTAGCGTTCCGCTCCGGTGTTCGTCGCGCCGTGCTGGAGGAGTGCGCGGCGCGCCTCGTCCCACGGGCCCGACCCGAGAAGGTGCGGCCGGGCCCGAAGCTCGGACATCTCGAGCGGGGTCGACGGCGTCCCGTGGTGGGCCCCGACGACCTCCCCCATCCATCGACCTGAGCGGCCGTGGAGGTCCTGCAGCCAGTCATCGAGCGCGAGCTGTCCCGCGAGGGCGTGTCTGCTCATCCGATGACTCGCGGCGTCGAGCGCCGCCGGCACCTCGACCCCGACGGCGCGGACCCGCTCGGCGAGATGCGGCACCTTGCACTGAAACGCCGGGGTGAGCTTGCCCGTGTCATGGACCGCGCCCAGGAAGGCGACCAGCGCACGGCCGTCGCGCGCAGCATCCGGGAGCGCCTCGTCCACCCGATCACGGACAGCGCCTGGCAACCAGTCGTCCCACAGCCGCGCAGCCACCTGAGCCGTGTCCTCCAGGTGAACCGTCAACGGAAGCCACGCTGTCGGATCGGTGCGGTCTGATTTGGCCCAGGCGGCCGCGGCCAGCCCCCGTGGTGTCCCCATGAGGTCGAGCATAGATAGCGGGCCGGTCAACGCGCAACCGCTTCTGAGTTTCCTACTAAGCCCCGCTTGCGCGGGGAGGACGTCCGCGCTACCGCCTCTGACGGCTCATCCCCGCTGACGCGGGGGATGCGGTCACGTCCGGCGGCCCGTCACCGGGCCGACGATCACTTGCCCTGGTTCGCGACCTTCGCGGCCTCGGCGGCGGCGGCCTCGGGGTCGAGGTACTCCGCCGGCTTCGTCGGCATGAGGTCGTCGCCCAGGTCGTAGACGAGCGGCATGCCCGTCGGGATGTTCAGGCCGGCGATGTCCTCGTCGCTGATCCCGTCGAGGTGCTTGACCAGCGCCCGGAGGCTGTTGCCGTGCGCCGCGACGAGCACGGTCTTCCCGGCGCGCAGGTCCTCGGCGATCGGGCCCTCCCAGTAGGGCATGAGCCGCTCGATGACGTCCTTGAGGCACTCGGTGCGCGGGACGTCGATGCCCGCGTACCGCGGGTCGTCCGTCTGCGACCACTCGCTGCCCGGGTCGATCTCCGGCGGCGGGGTGTCGAACGACCGGCGCCACAGCATGAACTGCTCGTCGCCGTACTTCTCGCGGGTGGCCGCCTTGTCCAGCCCCTGGAGCGCGCCGTAGTGCCGCTCGTTGAGCCGCCAGTCGCGGCGGACGGGGATCCAGTGCCGGTCGCACGCGTCGAGCGCGAGGTTCGCGGTCGTGATGGCCCGGCGCAGCAGCGACGTGTGGACCACGTCCGGCAGGACCTGCGCCTCCTTCATCAGCTCGCCGCCGCGGACCGCCTCCTGACGGCCCCGGTCGATGAGGTCGACGTCGACCCAGCCGGTGAAGAGGTTCTTCTCGTTCCAGTCGGAACGACCGTGACGCAGCAGGATGAGAGTGGCCATGGCCCCACCCTAGAACTGCCGCTCAGCCCGCGGCGTCCCCGTGGTCGAGGAACCGGCGGAAGGCCTCGAGGTTGCGCAGCGACTCCCCGTTCTTCACCCGCCAGTCCCACTCCTTCTGCATCGACGTGCGGAACCCGATGAGCAGCAGCTCGTTGAACGGCTGGTCGGCCGCCTCGAGCACCCCGCCGAGGATCTCGTCGAGCCGGTCGGCGTCGACACCGGCGAGCGCGAACCGCCCCGTGACGTAGACGTCGCCCGCGCTGTCGATGGCGTACGCGAGCGCCCGCATCCGCAGGTTCCGGCGCAGGAGGAAGCGGTGGTACTCGGCGTGGTTCTCGTCCGCGTTGCGGATGACGAACGCGGACACCGACAGGTCGTGCTCACCCACCCGCAGCGAGACCACGGTCTTCAGCTTCTTCTCCCCCGGCAGGGTGACGACGACCTCGCCGTCCCGGCTGCCGGCCTCCCACGGCAGCTCGGCCTGGTCGAGGTGCTCCTGCAGCAGCCGTACCACCCGCTCCCGCTCGGACCCGGTCATCGGTGCTCCCATCGTCGGTGCTCCCGTCTCGCGCGCTCGCGGACCGCTCCACGGTAGACGTCGAGCAGCCGCCCGGCGGTCCGGTCCCACCCGAAGGTCCGCGCGTGCTCGGCGGCCGCCGCCCGCAGCCGCTGCGCCTGCGCCTGGTCCGACAACCGTCCGAGCAGGGCCTCGATCTCCACCGACCACCGCGCCGGGTCGTGACCGTTGACGAGCACCCCGACGTCGCCGACGGCGAGCGACAGACCTCCGACGTCGGCGGCCACCACCGGCGTCCCGCACGCCTGTGCCTCGACGGCGACGAGCCCGAACGACTCGCTGTGGCTGGGCACCGCGACGAGGTCCGCCGCGCGGTACCACTGGGCGAGGGTGGGGCGGTCGACCGGCGGCTCGAACCGGACGGGCACGCCGAGGTCCCGGGCCAGGTCGGCCAGCGCGCGGGGCATCGCCAGACCCGATCCGCTCCCCCCGCCGAGGATCCCGACGACGAGCCGCTCGCGCAGCTCCGGCCGACGGGCCAGGAGGTGCGCAGCGGCCCGGACGAGGACGTCCGGCGCCTTGAGCGGCTGGATGCGCCCGACGAACAGCAGGAGCACCGCGTCGGGGGCGATGCCGACGGCGGCCCGGGCGCCGGCCCGGTCCGCCGGGTGGAAGGTGCCCAGGTCGACACCGGGCGGGACGACGACGACCCGGTCGGGATCGGCCTCGTAGAGGTCGATCAGCTCGCGCGCCTCGGTCGGGGTGTTCGCGACGAGCCGGTCGGCGGTGCCGACGACCTGCGCCTCGCCGATCTCCCGCCCGGGCGGCTCGGGGGCGTCGCCGTCGGCGAGGTGGAGGTTCTTCACCCGCGCCATCGTGTGCATCGTGTGGACGAGCGGCACGTCCCACTGCTGGGAGAGCACCCACCCCACCTGCCCGGACAGCCAGTAGTGCGAGTGGACGACGTCCCACGCACCCTCCGGCTCGTGCGCGAGCAGCCGCATCGTCCCCGCGGTGAACGCGCACAGCTGCCCCGGCAGGTCCTCCTTGGCCAGCCCCTCGTACGGCCCGGCGTCGACGTGCCGGACGACCACCCCGTCGGTGAGCTCGACCCGGTCCGGCTGGTCCCCCGCGGTCCGGCGGGTGAGGATCTCGACCTCGGTCCCCCGCCGCGCGAGCTCGCGCGCCGACTCGACGACGTACACGTTGAGCCCCCCGGCGTCTCCCGTGCCCGGCTGCGCCAACGGCGAGGTGTGGACGCTGAGCATGACGACGCGCCGCAGGGTCTCGTCGGTCGGAGGGGCACCGGTCATGGTGTGCCCACGGTAGTCGGCGCCCGCCTACGATCGACCGGTGCCCGGCCGCCCGCTGCCCTCGCGCCCCGGCGCGGTCGTCGGCACGGTCACGCGCGGCACGACGAACCCCAACCGCCTCCGCCGCTGCGACCGGTGGATCGTCGCCCGGCACGCCCGCTACCTGCGGGGCCTGCCCGAGCCGGTCGTCGTCGACCTCGGGTACGGCGCGAGCCCGGTCACCGCGCTCGAGCTCGATGACCGCCTCCGGCCGCACGTCCCGGGGCTGGAGGTCGTCGGCATCGAGATCGACCCCGCACGGGTCGCGGCGGCGCGCCCCCTCGAACGGCCCGGGCTGACGTTTCGTCGCGGGGGCTTCGAGGTGCCGCTCGACGGGCGGCGTCCGGGCCTGGTGCGCGCCTTCAACGTCCTGCGGCAGTACGACGAGTCGCAGGTCCCCGGCGCCTGGGCGACGACCGCCGACCGCCTGGCCCCCGGCGGGGTGCTCGTCGACGGCACGTGCGACGAGCTCGGCCGGCTGGCGACCTGGGTCGAGGTGACCGTGCAGGGCCCGCGCTCGCTCACCCTCTCGTGGCGGCTGCGCGGGCTGGGCCGCCCGTCGGTCATCGCCGAACGCCTGCCGAAGGCGCTCATCCACCACAACGTCGACGGCGAGCCCGTGCACGCCCTCCTGCGCGACCTCGACGCGGCGTGGGAGCGGGCCGCCGGGCACGGCGGGTTCGGCGTGCGGCAGCGCTTCCTCGCGACGGTCGACGACGTCCGGGGCCGGTGGCCCGTCGAACCCGGCCCCAGCCGGTGGCGCCTGGGGGAGATCACCCTGCCCTGGACGGCCGTCGCCCCCGCGCCGACCGGGTGACCGGGGCCGCGGGTCAGCGCTGGTAGTCGTCCTCGATGCGGACGATGTCGTCCTCGTCGAACGTGCCGTACGCGATCTCGAGGATGCGGGCGGGCGTCTCACCCGTGTTGTGCATCCGGTGGCGCGCGCCGCGGGCGACCCAGATGCGGTCGTCCTTGGCCGCGGGGAAGACCTCGTCGTCGAGCGTGATCTCGAACGTCCCGTCGAGGACCTGCCACAGCTCGCCGCGCTGCTCGTGGGTCTGGAGCGACAGTCGCTGGCCGGGCTGCACGGTGATGATCTTCACGGTCGTCGGCTCGTTGAGGGTGAACTGCTCGAAGCCACCCCAGGGCCGCTGGCTGGTGAAGATCGACCCGCGCGGGTCGGACGGCTGGCTCATGCTTCCCTCTCGTCGTGCTGCGGCTCGGGCGGTGCGCCCCGCCGCCCATTGTGACGCACCGACCCGCCTCGGACCGTGACCTCGGGCGGCCGGGTCGGAGTTGGACACCCGAAGTACTCCCGCTACTGTCAGAATCTAGAACCCGCACGCACCCGGCGTGTGATATCCGGCGGCGGGACGGCACCCGCCCCGATGAGCTCCCAAGGACTACGGATGACATCCCGGATCTCACGTCGCACTCTGGCCATCGGCGCCGCTTGGACCGCACCCGCCATCACCGTTGCTGCGGCAGCCCCGGCCTTCGCCGCCTCACCCCGCTCGATCAAGGTCGATCTCGGCACGACAGGCGGCAAGTGGACCGATGCCTCCGGCGACGGATACATCGCCCAAGGGATCGTCATCACCGTTCTCGGTTCGGCGGGCAAGCCGCTGCCCGGCGCCCAGGTGACGCTCCGCATCCGGAACTACTCCGGCAACACCAACACGTTCTGGTTCGTCAGCGACCCGGCGGTCTCGTCGACCGATGCGCAGAGCGGAACCCACCTGTCCTCGATCACGCTCACGGCTGACGCGAACGGGCAGGTCCGCCTCGACAACCAGCCCGCCTCGGGTTACCTGCGACACGGTTCCGACGGTGAGAGCGGCGGCTCCTTCTTCGAGGTGCTCCTCAACGGCAAGGTCATCGGAGGGTTCACCCTCTACAACTCCTCCGCGGCGGGGGGCACGGACCGCGGCGTCCAGCCGACCGCGGGCTGATCGGCTCGGCTCCCGCTACCAGCGGTTGGCGCGGGCGCGGCCGAGGACCTGGGCGATCGCCGGGCGCACGTCGGCCAGGTAGACCCCGGCGCCGACGATCGCGAGCAGCCCGAAGAGCGAGAGCACGTTCCACAACGAGACGAAGCCGACGAGCGCACACACCCCGAGGATGAGCAGCCACACCTTCTTCGTCAACTTCCCGGCCGCGACGAAGGCGTCGGGCCGCTGCCGCGCGGCGTGGACGAGCGCGAAGACCTCGACGGCGAACGCGGTCACCCCGAGGACGAGGGCTACGAGGTTCTGCACGCCGAGGAGGATCTGCATGGCCGAGAGCCTAGGGGGTCCGCCGGGGGTCGCTAGGTTGGTGCCATGACCCGCATGCTCGTCGCCGGTGCGACCGGTTTCGTCGGACGCCGACTCGTCCCCGCGCTGGTCGAGGCCGGCCACGACGTCCGAGCGATGACCCGGCACCCCGAGCGCTACGACGGCCCCGGCGAGCCGGTGAGGGCCGACGTCCAGGATCCCGACACGCTCGGCCCGGCGCTGCAGGGCGTCGAGGTCGCGTACTACCTCGTCCACTCCCTCGACCAGGACGACTTCGAGGAGACCGAGGCGGCCTCGGCGCGCGCTTTCGGCGAGGCCGCGGCGCGCGGGGGCGTGCGGCAGATCGTCTTCCTCGGGGGCCTGGGGTCGGACGACGACGAGCTGTCGACGCACCTGCGCTCCCGGCGGGCCGTCGAGACCCTTCTCGGCGAGGCCGGCGTCCCCGTCACCGTGCTGCGCGCGGCCGTCATCGTCGGGGACGGTGGCATCTCGTGGGAGATCACCCGGCAGCTGGTGAAGAACCTCCCGGCGATGGTCGTCCCACGGTGGGCGCAGACCCGGACCCAGCCCATCGCCCTCGACGACATCGTCCGGTACCTCGTCGGGGTCGCCGACAACGAGGGCGCCATCGGGAAGGTCTTCGAGGTCGGCGGGCCGGACCGGCTGACGTACACCGAGATGCTCAAGGTCGCCGCGCAGGTCGAGGGCCGTCGCCAGCCGCCGATCGTCCCCGTCCCGGTCCTCACCCCGCAGCTGTCCGCGCGGTGGCTCTCGCTCGTCACCGACGTAGACACGACCACGGGCCGCAACCTCATCGACTCCATGGACGTCGAGGTGCTCGTCACCGACGACTCGATCCGGCAGGTCGTCCCGTTCGAGCCGATGGACTACCGCGCGGCGGTCGAACGCGCCCTCGCCGACCGGGACGCCGACGCGACGACCTGAGGCCGGTCAGCCCGCCGGCTGCGACGGCGGGACGTCGAGGACGATCGTCACCGGGCCGTCGTTGACGAGCGCGACCCGCATGTCGGCACCGAACACGCCGCTCCCGACCTCGATCCCGCGCTCGCGCAGCTGCGCGCACACCTGCGCGACGACCGGCTCGGCGACCGACCCCGGCGCGGCGGCGTTCCACGACGGGCGACGTCCCTTCCGGACGTCGGCGTGAAGGGTGAACTGGCTGACGACGATGACCGGGGCTCCGGCATCGAGCACGGAGCGCTCGCCGTCGAGGATGCGCAGCTCGGCGATCTTCCGCACGGTCGTCGCGACCTCCTGCGGCCCGTCACCGTGGGTCACCCCGACGAGCGCGACGAGCCCCTGGCCCTCGAACGCGGCGACGACCTCACCGTCGACGGTGACGCTCGCGCCGTCCGCCCGCTGCAGGACGGTGCGCACTCAGACCACCGCCTCGATCGTCCCGACCGGCTGCCCGTGCCCGAGGATCTCGACCTCGCCGAGGGCGGCGCCGTCCAGGTCGAGCCGGGCGAGGACAGCCCGGAGCACGGCACGGAACGCCCGCGTCGACCCGTCGGCGACCTTCACCGCGATGCCCCGGCCGTCGGGCAGGCCGACGACGAACACCGCCTCCGCCCCGTCCTTGGCGAGCACACCCGGCAGGGCCTCCATGAGGACCGTCGCCTCGCGCCCGGCACCTCCGACGAGGTGGGGGTGCGCCCGCATCGCGTCGGCGACCCGGCGCCGGTCGGGGTCGTCGGCACCGGCGGCGATTCGTCCGATGGCGCGGGCCAGCCCGTCGAGCGGGACGGCGGGGACCGGCGCCCCGCACCCGTCGACGGTGAGGACGCCGCCGCACGGCCCCACCTCGTCCGCGACGGTGGCGAGGATCGCCCGCTGGAGGGGGTGGGACGGCTCGAGGTACCCGCGGGTCGGCCACCCGTTGACCAGGCACGTCCGCAGCATCCCGGCGTGCTTGCCCGAGCAGTCGTGGCCGATCGGCTCCGGGCCCCGCCCGGCAGCGACCCAGGCGTCCCGCTCCGCCACGCCGTACGGGAACGACGGGGTCGTCTCGAGATCGCCGGCCCGCAGACCGCCGGCGGCGAGGGTCGCCCGGACCCCGTCGAGGTGACCGGGGTCGCCCGAGTGGCTCGAGCACACGAGGGCGAGCTGCTCGGGCGGGAGGTCGAGGCCCAGCCGCACCATCGCCAGGGCCTGCACCGGCTTGAGGCACGAGCGCGGGAGCACGGGTCCGGTGGTGTCACCCAGGGCGAGCAACGTCCCGCCGTCGGGCTCGGTGACGACAGCGAGGCCGTGGTGGACGGACTCGACGAACCCACCGCGGGTCACGCGGGCGATCGGGACGGTGCGGTGCAGCGCCGACGGCGGGGCGTCGGGCTCGCCGGGGAACGGAACGGGCGCCGGGGTCACGGCGGCGACCCTAACGGTCGTGCTCCGTGCGCCCCGGCGCCCGATCGGTCGTGCGTCAGGCCTTCGCGTCGACCTTCGCCTCGACGGCGACCTCGGCGGTCGCCGGCGTCGTGTCGGCCGCGGTGGCCGGCGCATTCTTCGGGTCGCCGACCTTGCCCGCGGCGGCACCGGTCGCCGTCGTCGCGGCGTCCGCGGTGTTGGTCGCGCCGGTCGTCACGCGCTTGGCGGCCGACTTCGTGCGGGCGGCGGACGTGCGGGCCGTCGTCGCGGTGCGCTTGGCGGCCGACTTCGTGCGGCGGGCCGAGTCCTTGACGGCCTTCGCCGCGGCGTCGCTGTCGACCGAGAGGTGGACGGACCCGGCGATGGCCTCGGCGGCGTGCGCGGTCTCGTTGCGCGTCGTCGTCAGGAGTGCCTTCGCCGAGCGCTCGACCTCGCTGGCCGACCGGCGGGCCGAGGTGACGGCCCCCTTGCCGAGGGCGAGGGTGGCGCCGGCCTGGGAGACGAGCTGCTGGGTCGCGGTCTGCTCGACGACGCGGGTCGTGAGGTTCTCGCCGCGCTCGGCGAGATCCTCGTACCCGCGCTGCGCGCGGCTGACCGAGGTGAGGCCGGCGGCGAGGACGGCGCCCGGCGCGGAGATGATCCCGTTGACCGTCCGGCCCGGGAGGGCGACGAGGTCCGCCGTGAGGCGGCGCGCGCGCTCGACGGCGAGGTCGGTCGCGCCGATGAGGGCGTAGGTCGGCGTGGTGACGCGGCCGAGGTCGACGCGCGGGGTCGTGACCTTCGCCTCGACCGACGTCTCCGGCGTGCTCACGGCGGCCGTGCGGGTCGTCGTGGTGCGGGTGGTCGAGCGCGAGGTCGTGGCCTTCGATGCGCTCTTCGCGGTGCGCGTCCGACGAGTCGCCTTCTGCGCGGCGGTCTCCGTCGCCTTGCCCGCCGTCGTCGTGCGCGTCGCCGCCTTGCGGGTCGTCGTCTTCTTGGGGGCCGTCTTCGTGGCAGGCTTCTTCGCCGCCGTGGTGCGCGCGGTCGTGCGCTTGGTGGTCGTCTTCTTGGCGGTGGTGGTGTCAGCCATGATCTCTCCTGGGGTCGGGTCAGGCGTCCGGTCGGGTGGTCTTGGTCGCGACGGTCTTCTTCGCCGCGGTCTTCTTGGTGGCGGCCTTCTTCGCCGCGGTCTTCCTGGGCGCGGCCTTCTTCGCCGTCGCCTTCTTCTGGGTGGTCTTCCTGGCGGGGGTCTTCTTCTCGACGGCGTTCGCCTCGGCGGGCTGCGGCTCCGGTGCCGACGCACCCTCGGGAGCGTCCTCCTCGCTGCCGACGAACGAGTCGTAGACGTCGAGCAGCACCTGCCGCTGCTTGGCCGTCAGCGCCTGGTCGGCGCGGATGGCATCCCTGGTCGTGGGCCGGTCGGTCCGGATGTGGTCCTCGGGGTCGAGGAGCCCCGCCTGGACGTAGAGCGTCTCGGCCGAGATGTGGAGCCCGGTCGCGATCCGCTGGAGGATCTCGGCGCTGGGCCGCTTGAGGCCGCGCTCGATCTGCGAGAGATAGGGGTTGGAGATGCCCGCGAGCTCCGACAGCTGCCGTACCGACAGCCGGGCGGAGAGGCGCTGCTCCCGCAGGTAGGCGCCGAGAAGGTCCTTGGGCATGCCTCCAGTATTGCTAACTTTGGTTAGCAGTGCAAACCATTGTGGTTAGCATCACCCGGCACGGACCAAACACGCTCGCGCGCCGAACGATCTCCTGCCAGACTCCGTGCATGACCGCAGATCCTTCGGCCTCACCCCCCGTCGACGGCACCCTCCTCACCGTCGCGCCGACCGGCGCCGAGCACGATCGAGCCGCCGTCCCCGCCATCGCGTCCGGACCGGAGGAGCTCGCATCCACCGCGGCGGCGTGCCAGGCCGCGGGCGCGGCGATGATCCACGTCCACGCCCGGGACGAGCAGCACGCACCCTCGCTCGACCCGGGGCTGCTGCGCGAGTGCGTGGCCGCGATCCGCGAGGCGAGCGACCTCGTCGTCCAGCTCTCGACGGGCGGCGGCGTCCTCGACCCCTTCGCCGCCCGGCTCGCCGTCCTCGACACCGCACCGGACTCGTGCAGCCTCACCCTTGGCACCCTGAACTTCGGCGACGACGTCTTCCACAACCCGTGGGGCTTCATCCAGGACCTCTTCCTCCTCGCCCGCGAGCGCCGGGTCGTCCCCGAGTTCGAGGTCTTCGACGTCGGCCACCTGTGGACCCTGCGCCGGCTCCTCGACACCCACGGCCTGCCGTTCGGCGAAGGTGTCCACGTCGACCTCGTCCTCGGTGTCCCCGGCGGCCTGCCCGGCACGCCGCAGGCCCTCATGGCCGCGCTCGCCGCGTTCCCGCCCGAGGTGACGACGTGGTCGGCGACGGGCGTGGGCCGCTCGCACCTGCCGGTGATGGCGACGGCGCTCGCCGCCGGCGGCCACGCACGCGTCGGGATCGAGGACGTCACGACCTTCGCGCGGGGCGAGAAGGCCGACAACGTCCGACTCGTGCAGCGGGCCGCGGAGCTGGCGACGCTCCTGCAGCGCCCGGCGATGACGCCGGACCAGGCGCGCCGCCTGCTCGGCACCCGCTGAGCGGGACCCCGTCAGTCGCGGGGGACGATCTCCGTCTGGGCGGCGGTCGTCGTGCCGACGAGGAGGTCGACCCCGACCGGCGTCGACCGCTTGAGCACGGCGAGCGCGATGGGACCGTCGAGGCGGTGCCGCGCGACCGACGTGAGCCGACCGACGGTGCGCCCCTCGCGCGTCACCTCCGCGCCGGGGTCGGGCAGGACGTGCTCGGACCCGTCGAGGTGGAGGAAGGCCAGCCGACGCGGCGGCCGACCGAGGTTGTGCACCCGCGCGATCGTCTCCTGCCCGCGGTAGCAGCCCTTGTGCAGGTGCACGGCCGTGCGCAGCCAGTCGAGCTCGTGCGGGATCGTCCGGTGGTCGGTCTCGGCACCGACCCGCGGCCGCCACGCAGCGACCCGCAGCGCCTCCGCGGCCCACGTCCCGGCGAGCGGTCGACCGGCGACGGCCTCATCGAACCGGTCCCGCGGCACGACGAGCTCCCGCCAGGCCCGACCCCGCGCAGGGTGGTCCTCCGTCGCCGGCCCGTAGAGCGCCGTGTCCCCGACCGGGCCCGGCCACGGGTCGACCCACGCGACGTCCTCGCCGTCGACCGACTCCCGCCCGATCGGCTCCCCGAGGACGACGTACCGGTCGGAGACGTCCTCGACCTCGACCCGCAGCATGAAGCGCATCGAGTCGAGCCAGGCCACGACCGGCGCGGCGGCCTCGGGCTCGGTGAGCAGCCACGTCCGCTCGCCGTCGTCGACGACGTGCAGGGCGTGCTCGACGTGTCCCTTCGGGCTGAGGATCAGCGTCTCGCGCGAGGTGCGCGGCGGCAGGTCGAGGAGGTGCTGGGTCGTCAGCGAGTGCAGCCACGAGAGTCGGTCGGGCCCGGTGACGGTGACGACACCGCGGTCGGACAGGTCGACGACGGCCAGTCCCTCCTCGAGGAGACGCTGCTCGCGGGCGGGGTCGCCGCGGTGGGGGACGGTCATGTTGCGGGGTCCTTCCGGTGGAGCTCGTCGGCGCAGGAGGCGCAGCGGCCGTGGATCGCCATGTGGGTGAGGTCGGCGTCGAACCCGGTCTCGCGCCGCAGGCGGGCGGCGAGGTCGGCGGCGAGCCCCGCCGCGAGCTCGGTGACGGTCCCGCACGTCCGGCACACGAGGTGCAGGTGTCCCTCGTGGTCGGCGAGGTGGTACGTCGGCGGCCCGTGGTCGAGGTGGGTGTGGTCGACGAGCCCGGCCCCCTCGAGCGCGTCGAGCGCGCGGTAGACCGTCGAGGGCGGGACGGGGCCGCACTCCCGGTCGGGGACGGCGCGGGCGATCTCGTCGGGGGTGAGGTGCGCGCGGTCGGCGAGGACCTCGAGCACCCGGCGGCGCGGCAGCGTCGCCCGCAGCCCGGCCGCCCGCAACGCCTCGTCGTGCTCGCCCACCCGGTCACTGTAGGCAGCGGCGCCGTGGGCGTGGTCACGGCACCGTCGATCACGGGGTTCGTCCAGCATCCCCGCCGTACGATGACGCCCGTGCGCAGCGACCGTCTCGACGACCTCGACCGACCGGAGGACCCGCTCGCGCCGGTCGTGACCCGCGCGAGCCGTCGCTCCGCGAGCGACGCCGAGCCGCCCCGACGTCGGCGGCTGCGCCGTGCCCTCATCGCGCTGCTGTGCGCAGGGACGGCACTGCTCGTCGCATTCGTCAGCTACGGCTACTACGTCGAGTCGACGGCGAACGACAACCTCCGGCGCGAGGCGATGCTGCCCGACGACTCGACCGGCGGCGGCGCCGGCTGGCGGGACCCGAGGAGTGGCAAGAAGGCAGGGACGCTGGTCACCGGCGAGGGCGAGAACATCCTCTTCCTGGGGTCCGACGCGCGTCCCGGCGAGACCGTCAGCCGCTCCGACGTCATCGTCCTGGCGCACGTGAACGAGGCCCGCACCCGGGTCGACCTCATCCACTTCCCGCGCGACCTCTTCGTCCCGATACCGGGCCGGGTCGGGCGCGACAAGATCAACCACTCCTTCGCCTACGGCGGCGCGCCGCTGCTCGTGCGCACGCTGGAGAACCTCGTCGGTGTCAAGGTCGACCACGTCGTCAAGACGGACTTCGAGGGCTTCAAGAACATCACCGACGCGGTCGGTGGGGTCCGGGTGTACGCCGAGGAGGCGAGCAACGGCCGCGGCAACGGCGGGCCGGTCGCCATCCGTCAGGGCTGGAACGACCTGAACGGCGAGCAGGCCCTCGCCTTCGTCCGGGAGCGCTACCAGCTGAGCCAGGGCGACATCTCCCGCGGGCGCCGCCAGCAGGCCTTCCTCAAGGCGCTCATGCTCAAGGTGCTCGACCGCGACACCCTGCTCAACCCCGTGAAGTTCAGCCGGCTCGTCGACGTCGGGACGAAGAACACGACGGTCGACGAGAGCTTCGACCGGTCGACGCTGCGCTCGCAGGCCCTGTCGATGCGCAAGGTGCGAGGCGAGGACATCCACTTCGTCACCGCCCCCTACAGCGGGCTCGGCACGGCGCGCGGGATGTCGATCGTCGTCATGGACGACGCCGGCATGCACGACCTCGCCGTCGCCCTGCGGAAGGACTCGATGTCGACGTACGAGGCGCGGTCGCGCTGAGGGGCCACCGCGGGGGCAGGCCCCGTCAGCCGACGCGCTTGAGCTCGGCGGAGACGTGGCTCGTCGTCGTCTCGCCCATCGCCGCCATGTCCATCACCCACATGAGGTTCCCGCCGACGAGCCCGTACATCCGGGCCGCGGCGGTGTACTCCTTGGCGGACGGGCTGCGCACGACGGAGTCGGTGCGCACCTGGATCCTGGCGGGCTCGACCGTGCCGTAGTACATCTCGACGATCCCCGTCGGGTGGGCCAGGAGCAGCTCGACCTCGCCCTCCCCCGCCGCGCGCCAGTAGCCCGACTCGCTGGCGGACGGGCGGACCTTCTGACCGGACTCGTCGAGGATCCACGTCCGGCTCGTCCACGACAGGAACGGCCGCCCGTCGTGCTCGACGACCAGCTCCTGGCCGAAGTTCGCCGACTCCTCCATCGTCGGGTAGCCGACGACACCGGCACCCTCCCACCGGCCGATGAGCCAGGCCAGGGGTGCGATGTCGGGATGGAGGTTCTCGTCGATCGTCAGCACGGTCCGCAGGCTAGCGCGGGGGCGGACCGGTTCAGCCGAGCACGGCCCGGGAGATCGCGTAGACCGCGACCCCCGGCACGAGGGCGCCGGCGGCCGCAACCGTGAGCCGGTCGGCCCACCCGCGGACGCGCACGGAGCCCGCGAGCACGTGCCGGACCGATGCGGCAACCATCGCGACGACGACACCGATGAGGGCGCTCGCGCCCGGGTCACCCCGCCCCACGAGGAGGTCGGCGACGACGGCGGCACCGGCCCCCAGGAGCATCGCCAGTGGGATCGCCCAGCGCCGCAGGGGCAGGAGGTCGGCGAGCGCACCGGCGGCCAGGGCCGCGCCGACGAGGGCGACGGGGCGGGCCTCGAGGTAGAGCGCGGCGAGGGGGACCAGGCAGACCCCGCAGAGGAACACGGCGACGGCGGCCGCGCTCACGGCGAGGCTGTGGGTGAGCGCGGTTCGGCCGTCCGAGCGGACCAGCTGCTGCAGGCAGATGCCGACGGTGGAGAGGGCGAGCGCGACCGGGACGTGCTCGAGGAGGGGTTCGTCGCGCCGGACGAGGACCGCGGCCAGCAGCGCGGCGCTGGAGAGCAGGAGCACCGTGCGCGCGCCGAGCGCCGAGGGCAGCCGCAGCAGCCCGGGCCACCCGTTGGCGACGGCGACCACGAGGAGCGCGACCACAGCGGCGGTCGGGGCGCGGTCGGCGACGACACCCGCGGCGGCGAGGAGCACACCCACGAGCACGGCGAGGGCGGCCGTGGCACGGTCGGCCCTGGGGGCGGGACCCGGGGTTGCGCCCACGGCGTCCACGCGCACGGTGCGGGCCGCGCGGCGGCTGGCGCGCGTGGGAAGGGCCTCCTCCGCGTCGCGTCGAGCCGGCTCGGTGGTCACGCGCCGAGGGTAGCGGCCGCCCGTATCCTGACCCGGATGGCTCGACTCCTCCTCCTGACGAACGCGCTCGCCCCGAGCACGGAGGTGCTGCCTGCGCTCGGCCTGCTCGGTCACGCGGTGCGGGTCCTGCCGGCCGAACCCGCGGTGATGGTGGACGCGCCCGAGCACGACGTCCTCCTCGTCGACGCCCGCCGCGAGCTCGCCCAGGCACGGGCGCTGTGCCGCATGATCCGCGCGACGGGCACGCTCGCACCGCTCGTCGCCGTCCTCACCGAGGGTGGGCTCGCCGCGCTCACCGTCGAGTGGGAGGTCGACGACGCCCTCCTCGACACGGCCGGGCCGGCCGAGGTGGAGGCGCGGGTCCGGCTGGCGCGGGGGCGGGCCGCGGCGCGTTCCGAGGCCGTGGCGGCACCGGAGATCGAGGCCGGGGACATCGTCATCGACGAGGACGCGTACAGCGCGCGGCTGCGGGGGCAGCAGCTCGACCTCACGTACAAGGAGTTCGAGCTGCTGAAGTACCTCGTGCAGCACCCGGGGCGCGCGTTCACCCGGGAGCAGCTGCTGCACGAGGTCTGGGGTCACGACTACTACGGGGGCACGCGGACGATCGACGTCCACGTGCGGCGGCTGCGGGCCAAGCTCGGGCAGGACCACGAAGTCCTCATCGGGACGGTGCGCAACGTCGGGTACCGGTTCGTGCCCGACGCGGTCGAGGCGAGCGTGGAGACGGCGCCGTGAGTCTCGAGCGGACGGGGTGGCTGCTGGGCCCGGCGGTCGTCGAGGTCCGGGAGCTCGCGCGGCGGGCGACTGCGACGGACGGGGTGGCGCCGCTGTCGGAGCAGTTCCTCCTCGACCTCGACGGGGAGCGCTCGAGCCACCTGATGGCGCGCGAGGGTGGCCGACTGGTCGGGTACGGGCAGGTCGCGGCCGACGGGGCGGTCGAGCTCGTCGTCGACCCGGACGCGCGGCGTCGTGGGGTGGGGCGCTCGCTCGTCGACGGGGTGCTGGCGGACGAGCCGGGGGCGCGGTTCTGGGCCCACGGCGGGCTCGCGCAGGCGCGGGCGCTCGGCGCGGACCGGGGGCTGGAGGTCGTCCGCGAGCTGCACCGGATGGCTCGACCCGTGCGGGCCCAGGACCGGGAGCCGGTGGGGCTGCCCGAGGGGCTGGTGGCGCGGTCGTTCGTCGTCGGGCAGGACGAGCAGGCATGGCTCGAGCTCAACGCGACGGCCTTCGCCGACCACCCCGAGCAGGGCCGGATAACCTTCGCCGACCTGCACGAGCGCCAGGCGGAGGCGTGGTTCGACCCGGCCGGGCTCGTGCTGGTGGAGGACGTCTCGGGTGATCGGCCGCGGCTCGTCGCGTCGCACTGGACGAAGCGGGAGCCGGGGTCGGACGAGGGCGAGGTGTACGCGGTCGCGGTGCACCCGCAGGTCCAGGGACGAGGGCTCGCCGGACCGGTGACGGCGCTCGGGATCGGGTACCTCGCGCGGACGGGTGCGAGGTCGATCAGCCTCTACGTCGACGGCGACAACGACCGAGCCCTGCGCACCTACCGCCGAGCAGGCTTCGAGATCGCGGCGACGGACGTCATGCTCGCCCACCCCTGACCCTGCACCCCACCCCACCCCACCCTGCAATTGCGCGCGCAAGTGACATCTGCGCGCGATACATCGCGCGCGTCTGAACCATGTGGCGCGCAGATTTCGACCCCGGTGCGATCGCGCAGGGTCCTCGCCGCGCCGCCGCGTCATCCGCGACCAGGGACGGGGGCCTCACCGGGCATCGCTGGCTGGGCTCGATCGCGAGCGCGGCCGACGCATGCGTTCGGACCCGTCAGCCCCTCACGTCCGCCAGGCCGCCGCCGGGCCCGAGGCTTGTCGGTCGCAGCTCACCCGCGGACGGGCCGAACGGGCACCACCACGCAACCGGGGCGACGAGATCTGCGCGCCATCACATTCATCTGCGCGCGACATATCGCGCGCAGATGTCACTTGCGCGCGCAATTGCGGGGAGGGAGAGGTGGGGTGGAAGGATGGGCGCATGACCGTCCTCGCCGCCGGCACCTTGCCGTGGCGCCGCCGACGCGGCGAGCTCGAGGTCGCACTCGTCCACCGACCCCGCTACGACGACTGGGCGTGGGCCAAGGGGAAGGTCGACCCCGGGGAGCTCTTCCCCGTCACCGCCGTCCGCGAGACGCGCGAGGAGACCGGCCACGAGGTCCGGCTCGGGCGCCCGCTCCCCACGACGACCTACACCTTCCGGGACTCCAAGGGCCGCCTCGCGCTCAAGGAGGTCCGCTACTGGGCCGCCGAGGTCACGGGCGGCACGGGCACCCTCGACGCCGAGGTCGACGAAGTCGCCTGGCTGCCCGCCCCGGCCGCCGCCGAACGCCTCAGCTACCCCCACGACCGCGACCAGCTCGACTCGCTCGTCCGCGCCGACGAGGCCGGGCGCCTGTCGACGTGGTCCCTCGCCGTCGTCCGCCACGCGAAGGCGCAGCCCCGCAAGGGCTGGACCGGTGACGACCAGCTGCGACCCCTCGACGACCGCGGCCGCGACCAGGCCGTCCACCTCGTCCCGCTCCTCGCGGCATACGGCCTGAGCCGGCTCATCAGCTCCCCGTCCGTGCGCGCCGCCGACACCCTCGCGCCCTACGCCGTCACCGTCGGGCAGCCGCTGCGCTTCAAGCCCGGCCTGTCCGAGGAGGGCTTCGCCGAGGACCCCGGTCGCGCGGTCCACCACGTCGAGCGCCTCCTCGAGCGCGGAACTGCCGCCGCCCTGTGCAGCCACGGCCCCGTGCTCCCCGCCCTCGCGCAGGTGCTGCGCGGGATCGTCGACCCCGCCGACACCGACGGCGAGGTCGGCGCGGCCGTCCTCGACGCCCTCATCGAGGACGGGATGGACAAGGGCGAGGTCCTCGTCGCCCACCTCGTCGGGACCGGCTTGGCGGCCCGGGTCGTCGCCGTCGAGCGCCACCACCCGGGCGACACCGCCTGAGCGCGGTCCACGACCGCCGTTCGCCCAACCAGCCCCGATCCGTTACCGAAATGGACTGTTCGTTCACCTGCCATTCACCTTGGGCAGGTCGGAGCGTCACCCGGCGCCCCTAGGGTTCGAGATGTACGACCACGACGGTTGCGCCCGGGATATCTCCCTGAGCTACCTGGCGTGGCCACACACACAGAGAGGTTCACCCTTGAAGCGCACTGCCTTCCCCGCCGCTCTCGCCCTCACCCTGGCCCTCGGCCTCGGCGCCTGCGGCGCGGGCAACGAGACCGACTCCAACGACGGCGCCGCCAGCGGCGAGGCCGTCAGCGGCAAGATCAAGGGCGCGGGCGCCTCCACGCAGGAGAACGCCCAGACCGAGTGGATCAACGCCTTCGGCGAGGCGAACTCGGACGCCACCGTCGAGTACTCGCCCGACGGCTCGGGCGCGGGCCGCGACAAGTTCATCTCCGGCGCCGTCGACTTCGCCGGCTCGGACTCGGCGATGGACGAGGAGGAGATGGCCAACGCCAGGAAGAAGGGCTGCACGGGCGAGACCATCCAGTTCCCCGTCTACGTCGCCCCGATCGCCGTCGCCTACAACCTCGAGGGTGTCGACAGCCTGAACCTCTCGGCGGACGTCGTCGCCGAGATCTTCGAGGGCAAGATCAAGAAGTGGAACGACCCGAAGATCGCCAAGGAGAACGAGGGCGTCGAGCTCCCGGACACCGACATCACGCCGGTGAACCGCTCCGACGACTCGGGCACGTCGAAGAACTTCTCGGCCTACCTCGGTGAGGCTGCGCCGAAGGCTTGGACGCACGAGCCGGACGACGTCTGGCCGATCAAGGGCAAGGAGGCCGCCAAGGGGACCTCCGGCGTCGTCGACGTCGCCTCGTCCACCGACGGCGCGATCACCTACGCCGACGCCTCGCAGATCGGTGACAAGCTCAAGGCCGCCAAGATCAAGTCGGGCGAGGAGTACATCGAGTACAGCCCGGAGGCCGCCGCCAAGATCCTCGAGGACGCCAAGCGCGCCATGCCGGACAGCAAGACCGACTACTCCGTCAAGCTCGACCGCGGCAAGACCGGCGCCGGTGTCTACCCGGTCGTCCTCGTCTCCTACGCGATCGCGTGCTCCACGTACGACGACGCCGAGACGGCCAAGACGGTCAAGTCGTACCTCGAGTACATCTCCTCCGAGGACGGCCAGAAGGTCGCCGGCGACGCGGGTGCCGCCCCGATGCCGGCCAGCGCGGTCGAGACCGCCAAGAAGGCTCTCGAGAACATCAAGACGGCCTGAACCCTCCGAGGTCCGACCTCCACAGAGGCCTGATCACGGCTGACGAGCGGCCCCGCGACCTGGTCGTGGGGCCGCTCGTGCGCCACCCCTCCCCACGTACCTCGTGCGCGAGCAGTCGCGCGCCGGTTGTCCCGATTGGAGCCCCCCGTGTCCACCACCGCGTCGCGCGGCGCCCCGGCGAAGGCGAAGCAGCGCCCAGGAGATGCGATCTTCTCCGGCCTGTCGACCTTCTCGGGTGTCCTCATCTTCGTGATCCTCGCGGCAGTCGCCGCGTTCCTGCTTTACCAAGCCGTTCCTGCCCTGCAGGCCGACTCCCAGGAGATCAGCGGCGGCAAGGGCCTGGTCAGCTACATCGCGCCGAAGCTCTTCGGCACGATCCTCAGCTCGATCATCGCCCTCCTCATCGCGCTGCCGCTCTCGATCGGGATCGCGCTGTTCATCACGCACTACGCGCCGCGCCGGCTGGCGCAGGGGCTCGGCTACATCGTCGATCTGCTGGCGGCGGTGCCCTCGATCATCTTCGGTCTCTGGGGCACGGCGATCGCGGCGAAGGCGGTTCCCTTCTTCAACTTCCTCTTCGACAACCTGCACTTCATCCCGCTCTTCGGCGGCGAGCAGGCGACGAAGACCGGTCGCACCATGCTCATGATCGGCATCATCCTCGCGGTGATGATCCTGCCGATCATGACGGCCGTGAACCGCGAGGTCTTCCTCCAGACGCCCCGGCTGCACGAGGAGGCCTCGCTGGCCCTCGGCGCGACCCGCTGGGAGATGATCAGGCAGGCGGTGATTCCGTTCGGCCGATCCGGCGTCGTCTCGGGCGCCATGCTCGGGCTCGGTCGGGCGCTCGGCGAGACGATGGCCGTCGCCATCATCCTCTCGGCCAGCGGCGGTGGCTTCTCGTGGGAGCTGCTCACCTCGAACACCCCCGGCACCATCGCTGGTGACATCGCGCTCCAGTTCGCCGAGGCCTCGCCCGGCGTCCCGCGCAGCACCCTCTTCGTGTCGGGTCTGACGCTCTTCGCGCTCACCCTGGCCGTCAACATGCTGGCGCGGTGGATCATCGCCCGCCGGTCCGAGTTCTCCGGAGCGAACTGATGTCGACCGCACCCGCCACCGTCCCGACCGCTGAGGCCGGGAACACCCACCGCACGCTCTCCCAGCCCGTCCGGCTCGGGATCCTCGCCGCGTCCGCCGCCCTGGGCGCCGCCATCGTCACCCTGCTGTTCGGGTGGAACATCCTCGCGGTCGTCCTCGTGGCGGCCCTGATCTACGCCGTGGCGATCTACTCCGCCTCGGCAGTCGTCGAGGGCCACCGCCACGCCGTGGACCGGCTCGTCACGGCGATCGTCACGACGGCGTTCCTCCTCGCCATGATCCCGCTGGTGTCGGTCATCCTCACGATCATCCAGAACGGCTGGCACCGGCTCGACGGGAAGTTCTTCTCGTACACGATGGCCGGCGTCGGCGCGAAGGAGACCGGCGGCGCGTACCACGCGATCATGGGCACCCTCATCGTCACCGCGCTCACCACCGCCATCTCGGTCCCGATCGGACTGTTCGCGGCGATCTACCTCGTCGAGTACGGCAACAAGAACGCTCTCTCGCGCGGCCTGACATTCTTCGTCGACGTCATGACGGGCATCCCCTCGATCGTCGCCGGTCTGTTCGCGATCGGTCTGTTCACCCTGATCTTCGGCCCGAAGTTCCAGGCGGGCATCGTCGGCGCGGTCGCGCTGTCGGTGCTGATGATCCCGGTCGTCGTCCGGTCCTGCGAGGAGATGCTCAAGCTCGTCCCGAACGAGCTGCGCGAGGCGAGCTACGCGCTCGGCGTCCCGAAGTGGCTGACGATCGTCAAGGTCGTCATCCCGACGGCCATCGCGGGTCTGGCCACCGGTATCACGCTGGCGATCGCCCGCGTCATCGGCGAGACGGCACCGCTGCTCATCACCATGGGGTACGCACGCAAGCTCAACCTCAACCCCTTCGACGGGTCGATGTCGGCGCTGCCGCTGTTCGCGTACCAGTCGTACGCGAGCCCCGGCGTGAACAAGCAGGCGTCCCTTGACGCCGCGTGGACGGCCGCGCTCGTCCTGATGTTCATCGTCATGCTGCTGAACATCGTCGCCCGACTCATCTCGAAGTTCTTCGCCCCCAAGACCGGTCGCTGACCGCCAGAGCAGACAAGGAACCACTGACGTGTCCAAGCGCATCGACGTCAACAACCTGAACATCTACTACGGCGACTTCCTCGCGGTCGAGGACGTCAACGTCACCATCGAGCCGAAGACGGTCACGGCCCTCATCGGCCCGTCGGGCTGCGGCAAGTCGACCTTCCTGCGGTCGCTCAACCGGATGCACGAGGTCATCCCGGGCGCGTACTGCAAGGGTGAGGTCATCATCGACGGGCAGAACCTCTACGGCAAGGGCGTCGACCCGGTCGCCGTCCGCCGCCAGGTCGGCATGGTCTTCCAGCGGCCCAACCCGTTCCCGACGATGTCCATCCGGGACAACGTCCTCGCCGGCGTCAAGCTGAACAACCGCCGCATCAAGAAGGCCGACGCCGACGAGCTCGTCGAGCGCTCGCTCACCGGCGCCAACCTCTGGAACGAGGTCAAGGACCGGCTCGACAAGCCGGGCTCGGGTCTCTCGGGTGGTCAGCAGCAGCGTCTGTGCATCGCCCGGACGATCGCGGTCAAGCCGGACGTCGTCCTGATGGACGAGCCGTGCTCGGCCCTCGACCCGATCTCGACGCTCGCCGTCGAGGACCTCATCGAGGAGCTGAAGCGGGACTACACGATCGTCATCGTCACGCACAACATGCAGCAGGCGGCTCGCGTCTCAGACAAGACCGGGTTCTTCAACATCCAGGGCACCGGCAAGCCCGGCAAGCTGGTGGAGTTCGACGACACCCAGAAGATCTTCAACAACCCGGCCGAGAAGGCGACGGAGGACTACATCTCCGGCAGGTTCGGCTGATCGACGACAGCGCGAGGATCGACCGAGCCCCCCGGGGCGAGGGACGGAAGGGGCTCGGCGCCGCTGGCGCCGGGCCCCTTCGGCGTGCTCAGGCGGCGGCGCGGACCGCGATCGCGACCGCGGCACCGGCCAGGGCGCACGCGGGGACCGTCAGCAGCCAGACGAGCACCATCCTGCGGACCACCGCCCAGTTGACCGACCGGGTCGGCGACGCCAGGGCGGTGCCGACGATGGAGGACGCGACGACGTGCGTGCTCGACACCGGCACGCCGAGCAGGGTCGCCGGGTAGAGGACCGCGACGGCCGAGACCTCCGCGGCGAACCCCCGCATCGGGTCGATCCGGGTGATGCGCTCGCCGAGCGTGCGGATCACGGGCCACCCCCCGAGGAGGGTCCCGACGAAGAGCGCGGCGAACAGCGCGAGGATGACCGGGTGGGGCGGGTGACCGAGATGGATGGTGGTCCCGCGAGCGATCGCGACGATCCCCGCGGCCTTCGCCGCCGACTGCGCTCCGTGACCCAGCGCGATGGCCGCGGCCGAGCCGGTCTGGAACAGCCGGAACACCGGGGCTGCGGCCACGGCCGACCGGCTGCCCAGCAGCCGGAGGACGGCGGCGACGACGAGCACCGCGAGCGTCAACGCCACGACCGGGGACAAGAGGAAGGGGAGCAGGACACGCAGGCTGATCGTCTCCCACCGGATCGTCACACCGGTGGCGAGCGCCCCGCCGAGCAGGCCCCCGAGCAGGGCGTGCGACGAGGAGGACGGCATGCCGCGCCACCATGTCGCGAGGTTCCACGCGATCGCGCCGACGAGGGCTCCGACGGCGGCTGGACCCGCATCGACATCGGGGCGCACGAGCCCGGTGCCGACCGTCTCGGCGAGGGTGATCCCCGGGCTGAGATACCCGATGGCGGCCCCGACGAGGTTCGCCACGGCCGCCATCACGACGGCGACCCGGGGCGTGAGCGCGCGGCTCGCGATCGAGGTCGCGACCGCGTTCGACGTGTCGTGCAGCCCCAAGGTGACGGTGAACGCCAGCGCGAGCCCGACGATCACCCACTGACCCGGGTCCACCTCAGACGGCCTTGACGGCGATCGACTCGACCCGGTCGGCCACCCGCTCGAAGGCGTTCGCGGCGTCCTCGAGCGCGTCGACGACGGCCTTCTCCATCAGGACCACGATCGGGTCGGCACCGGGTCGCAGGAGCTCGGTGAGCACGTCACGGTGGGCGGCGTTGGCGACGTTCTCCAGCCGGTTGATCTCCACCCAGTAGTCGGTGAGCGAGCGCGGCCGTCGCAGGCGGGACATCGCCTCGTGGGTGAGGTCGGCCATGCGGGCGACGACCGACACCTGCTCCTCGATGCCTCGGACGAGGACGTCCAGGCGGTACCGGGTGACGAGGTCGGCGCACTCCTCCATCGCGTCCACGCACCGATCGATGGCGATGGCCAGGTCGTGGATGTCCGTGCGGTCCATCGGCGGGACGAGGCAGTGGGCGAGCCGGTCGACGATCTCGTGGGTCGCGTCGTCGGCCGCCCGCTCGATCTCCTGCAGGCGGTCCCGGATGGCCGCGCGCTCGATCGTGCTCGCGGCGAGAAGAGCGGTGAGCTCACGGGACCCGTCGACGGACAGCGCGGCGCTGGCCGTGAGGAGGTCGTAGAAGGCGTCGTTCGGCGGGAGGAGGCGAAAGCCCATGTGGCGATCTCCGAGGATGGGATGGTCACCCAGCGTAAGCCTCGCCGTCACCTGTCCGACACCGGGTGTTCACGCCCCTGCTCTCGATCGTCGACCAGGGTCGGTCGGGAGGAGGGGGTGTGCGCCGGACCGGGAGCGCCTCACGGCGCGTGGCCGCTCGTGGCGGCTGATGTTGGGACCCGGGGCTGCCGCGGCCCGGCGCACGCTGAACCATAACCCCGCGTCACCCTCGGTTGTTCCGCCCAGGGGCCCCGCTCAGTGCAGTGCGCCGCTCCGGTGCAGGCCGGCGCTCGCCGTGAGGTCGTCGGCCATCGTCATCATGCCCGCGGCCGACCGGGTGAGGGCGTGCGCCTCGTCCGCGTTCTCGTCGGCCGTGCCGAGCTCCACGGCACCGGCGGTGCGGCCGACGGCGACGACCCGGCAGAACGCCGCCGCGCGCTCGAGGGCGACGGCGAGGTCGCCGGTGAACAACCCGGAGAGGATCTGGTCGGCGAGGTCACGGACCTCGTCGGGTCCGGGGGGCTCGGCCATCCCCGCGACGACGTGCTGGACCTCGGCGGTGCGCATCCCCTCGGCGTACTCCCGCGCCGCGACGGAGGGCGCGCGCCACACCCAGGCCCGCAGGACGTAGAGGCGCCAGAGGACGCCCGGGAGGGAGCGGGCGGGACGCTGGGCCCAGAGGTCCGCGAGGGTGTCGAGACCGACGTCCTCGACGAGCCGGACGAGGCGGGCGGCACGCTGCGGGTCGTCGCCCTCCCGCCCGGCTCCGACGAGCGTCGCGGCCGCGGCGTGCGCGGCCTCGGCAGCCTCCGCGGGTCCGGCGATCGATCCGCCGTGGGCTTCCATCGCGTCGGGCCCGAAGTGCAGGGGCCGACGCGGGCGTCGAGGTGTTCCCTCGTCGCTCACCGGGCCCGCATGAGCGCGCGGGCGAGGGTCGCCGCCTCGGACTCGGTCGTCTCCTGGCGGGAGGTCTCCCAGGTGCGGCGCATGAGCCGACGCGTCTGGTTCGTCGCCCACGCGTGCTCGCCGCCGATCCGCCCGACGAGCTCCTGAGCGTGCTCGGCGAACTCGTCGGCGTCGACGACCTGCGCGACGAGCCCCCACTGGTGGGCCCGCTCGGCGTCGATCGTCTCGTCGACGAGGGCGAGGGAGAGAGCGCGCTGGGAGCCGACCGCGCGCGGCAGGAGCCACGTCAGGCCGATGTCCGGGATGGCGGGGCGGCCCGGGGCGGTGATGCTGAAGGTCGCGCGGCCGGTGGCGATCGCGAGGTCGCACCCGAGGACGAGCGAGAGGCCGGCGCCGGCAGCCAGGCCGTCGACCCCGGCGATCGTCGGGCGGGTCGCCGACTCGAGGAGCCTGAGGACCTCGTCGACGACGGTCGCGAGCTCGAGCATCGCTGCGGGGCCCGCCGCGCCGGTGGAGCGCCCCGCGTCGGTGCCGACGCTGAACGACGGGCCGGAGCCGGTGAGCAGCACGACCGACACCCGGGCGTCGGAGTGTGCCTGGCGGAGGGCGTCCCGGAGCTCCTTCGCCACGTCGAGGGTGAGCGCGTTGTGTCCCTCGGCGTCGGCCAGCTCGATCCGGGCGACGCCATCCCCGACGGTGTAGTTCACGGCCACGGCGCCACCTTAGGGCACTCTCCGGGGCTCGCCCGACCGGTTCGGACCGCCCGGATGCCCACGGGGACCGCAGACGCGTTTGCCCTCGTCGGGGGCGTGCGGCGCAGGATGGGGGCATGGAATCGGTCGACGCGGTCGTCATCGGGGCGGGGCACCACGGGTTGGTCAGCGCGGCGGTCCTCGCCGATGCCGGGTGGGACGTGCTCGTGCTCGAGGAGCGGGACGAGGTCGGCGGCGCCGTCGCGAGCCGCGAGGTCGACGGCTGGGTGATGGACGAGTTCAGCGCGTGCCACCCGCTCGGCGTGGCCTCGCCGGTGCTCACCGGTCTCGGGCTGGAGGATCACGGGCTGTCGTGGGCGCACGCGCCGCGGGTCGTCGCACACGTCGGGGAGGACGACGACCCCGGTGTCGTCATGGAGCGGGACCCGGCTGCGACGGCCGCGACGCTGGAGGCCGACCACCCCGGTGACGGCGAGGCGTGGGTGTCCATGGTCGAGCACTGGCAGACGGTGCGGGAGCCGCTGCTGGCGGCCCTGCTCACGGCGTGGCCGCCGGTGACCGACACCGCGCGGCTCGTGCGGCGGCTGGGGCTGTCGGACTCGCTCGACCTCGCGCGGCTCGCGCTCCTGCCGGTCGACCGGCTCGGCCGGGAGCGGTTCGGCGGGGAGGCGGGTCGGTCGCTGCTGGCCGGGAACGCGCTGCACGCGGACATCTCCCCCACCGGCGCCGGCAGCGGGCTGTACGGCTGGATGATGACGATGCTCGCCCAAGACGTCGGCTTCCCCTCGCCCGTCGGGGGGACGCGGATGCTCGCCGAGGCGCTGCGGTCGCGGGCGGAGGCGGGCGGCGCGCGGGTCGAGACGGGGGTGCGGGTCGAGGCGGTGCCGGTGCGCGGCGGCCGGGCCACCGGGGTGGTCACCGCCGACGGGCGGCGGGTCAGGGCGCGGCGGGCCGTGGTCGCGGACACGAGCGCGCCGGCGCTGTACGACCGGCTGCTGCCTGCGTCGGCCGTCCCCGCGGGACTCCGGCGACGGCTCGAGCGGTTCGAGTGGGACCTGCCGACGATCAAGCTGAACTTCCGGCTGTCGGAGCCGGCGCCGTGGCGGTCGGAGGCGGCGCGGGGGGCGGCCGTCGTCCATGCGGGGCAGTCGTCCCGGGGGCTCGTGCGGTGGGCCGCGGCGATCGACAGCGGGGTGCTGCCGGAGCGGCCGTTCGCCCTCGTCGGGCAGATGTCGACGGTCGACCCGACGCGCTCGCCGGAGGGGACCGAGGCGCTGTGGGCGTACTCGCACGTGCCGCGGGAGTCGTGGGCCGACCACGAGGTCGTCGCGGCCGGGATCGAGCGGGTCGAGGAGATGCTCGAGGGGCTCGCACCCGGGTTCCGCGAGGTCGTCCTCGACCGGTGGGACCAGACCCCGACCTCGCTGCAGGAGAGCGACGCCAACCTGGGGCAGGGCGGTGTCGGCGGCGGGACGCAGCAGCTGTTCCAGCAGGCGATCTTCCGTCCGGTGACGGGGCTCGGCGGGCCGCGGACGCACCTGGCGGGGCTGTACCTCGGCAGCGCGGCGATCCATCCCGGTGGCGGGGTGCACGGCGGGTGCGGCTGGCTCGCGGCGAACGCGGCGCTCCGTGACCACCGCTGGTGGGGCCGCCCCGTCGCCCGCGCCGAGCGGGGCCTCCTCGGCCGGATCCACGGCGGCTGAGTGTCCGGCGGGTGCAGCCCCGCAGCAGCTGCCCCTCGAAGGGGTCAGCGGCGCTGATCGAGGTTAGAGGTCGAGTCGGACAGCTGAGCGGGTCGGAGGGGTGTCGTTCTCCCAGATTCGAGCGTAGGTGGCAGAGACGAAGGGCCACACGAGGTCTCTCCCGTCACGCGCCGAGGCGATGGTGAAAGCGTGGTCGAGGAGGACGAATTCGTGCGGGATAAGGCGCCCCGCGGAGTCGCATCGGTTCTGCGGATCGGGGAAGCGCAGGGCCGTTAGCCCGTCGAGTGTGCGGTTGCAGAAGGGGTCCTCCTCCAAGCCGTCGAACGCCCGCTCGTATGCGAAGAGCGGGTCTCGCTGGCCCCCGTCGAGAAGGAACCGGAAACCCCAGGACCGGCCGCGCGTGGCCCAGATGAGCGCGGATGCCTCTAGTGGTGCGGGAACCATCACCGTCGGCTCTTGATCAGCAACTTGTCCGTCACACCACGCTCGAGGTCAATCCTGAACTGCGTGAGGGTCGCGGCCAAGACGTCTCGTCGCTCGCGTGCGTGGGCGTTGGCCTCCTTGAGCTGCGTGCCGACGAGCTTGGCAGCCCACGCGATGGCATCGGAGGCTTTGTCCGCGTCGGGACCCAAACGGGGCATCTTCGCCCGGAGCTTCGCCACCGGCGCGTACTTCGAGCCCGCGATGGCGATGGCGATTGCGCCCGCGCCATCCGCGAGGGTGTCCAGGACCCGACGCGGGATCTCCATCCGGTCGTGCCACTGCACGCGCCGCTCGAGGGGCAAGACCGCGGCCAGGGGGAGGATGAGGTCCACACCGAGGCGTTGCGTCACGTCGATCGACATCGGCTCGCGAGCGTCTGCCGCCAGTGAGAACTTCGCCGAGGAAAGCAGCATGAAGTCCTCGCCCACCGAGAGCGCTTCGGGGGTATCCACGAGGTCCTCGATGGTGGAGCGCAGCCGCGCGATTTCCTTCTCTGCCTTGTACTCGACGAGGTCCCGGAAGGTGTGGACGTCCCAGTTGGGAAAAAGGTCTGCCTTGGACAGGGCCACCAACCAGATTCGAGGGAACTCCACGAGACGCTGCTCGCCGTCCTGGAGGTCCCCCCGAACCCTGAGCAGCCCTTGACGGAAGTTCGTGAAGAGGGCGCTGAGGTATCGCTCCTCCTCGCCTTGGTGGTCTAACAGCTTCTGACCGTCGACCAACAGCAGAGCCACGTCGGATCGCATCAGCGCTCGGAAGGTGTCGACGCGCCTGTTGGACTCCTCCTCGCTGCTCGGGGACTCGGTGAACCACTCCCCGGGGTAGTCGTGCCAAGCAAGTTTGAGGTGGTCGAACGGGCGCCCCTTCGCCGCCTTCTGGTCCTGCCCCTTGAGCTGGACCTTGAACGAGTAGGTCGTCGCAGAGAATCGTGTCAGACCGGGTGCTGTCGCGTGGTCGCGCATCCCGACGTACTGACGGTTCAGGCGGCTGCCCTGCCCGGCATCCTCGGCAACCAAATCCCACAGGTCGTTCTCGTACGCGCCTTCCTGCGTCGGTCCGAAGAACGACGACACCAGAACGGTCTTGCCCGAGCCAGCCTCACCGAAGACAGCAATGTGTTGCTCGCGCACGCGGGGCGACTTCGTCATGAGCCCGAAACTACCCGACAGCCGCAGATGCCGCGTCAGGTGTGCGAGCTCTCCCTGCCGGGCCTCTTCACGTCGCGCGTCGAGCGCACCCGTGACTTGGCGCCGACTGCGCATCGGCAGCCCTTCCGAACGCTCTCCTGGCGGCAGGTCCGCCATGCGCAGCTGCATCTTGAGAACTCAACCGAGCAAGGAACGACAGGAGGACAGCAAGGGCCCTGGGCGCGGCACCCGAACGCCGAGAGGAGGTGACCAGAAGGACGGGTAGGCAACACCGGGCAGGCGCGCAGGGTCAGCGGACACACGGCGACGGCACCGCGGCGGGCAGAGCAGGTGGTGAGGATCTCGCCGTGCGGGGCCGCCATCCGGCCTCTTCGGTGTACGCGTCTGTCAGGTGTTGGCTCCTTGCGTGGGCTGTGGGTTTCCCGGGTCAGGGCGGAAGAGCACGGCTTCTACCCGGTCTGATCGTGGCTGATCGACTGCCGTGTGCTCGGCGAAGCGCTGGAGCAGGGCGAGGTAGCTGGCGTAGTGGGGGGTGCGCCATGTCCCACGACGGTGGCGGGGCCAAAGAGGGGCGTCGCCAGCGACGAACTCGTGCACACGCTGGTCGATCCGCTGATCGAGGATCAGGGCCCCGCCGGGTTTGTCGGGCTGGTTCCTGGGATCAGCGAAGTAGAGGAACTTGGTGAAGAACGCCGGGCCCCAGCTGGGGACGTGCCCTTGATTCCCATTGTTGAACCAGTAGTAGGCAGCGACAGGCCCGTGCTCTCTGAGAATGGCCAAGCCCTGCAAAGCCGACGCCACGAACTGCTCCCGCCTAGGGGAGTCCGGGTCACCGAGAACGGTCCGCGTGCGGTATTCCGCGTATCCAGAGGTGCCGTAGCCCCACGCGTTAACGTTGACGAGGAAACGCACGAGCTCCGGCTCGCTGGGCCGGTCATCGAGCGTTGCCGCGAGAGCGAACAGGTCTTGGCGGCGGATACGTGTATGGCCGGCGCTATCGGCCTGTTGTACGAGGTCTGTGTCGAATGCATGGCCCAACGATTCGCACACCTTGAGGGGTTGGTTCCAGAGGGCTTCGACACAGGCAGAGCCCCAGTTGCGCTCCGCGAGCGAGGCCCAGTTCACCGGGACGGAACCTGCAACGTCGACGGCTTCCTCAATCCGAGCGAGGGTCACCTTGTCCTCTGCCAGGGGGTCTATCGCCATGACTCCACGGTAGCGACAACGCGTCTCGCCCGTCCGGGGCAACCGGTACCGTGCGCATGCCCAACTCGGGGACGGAACCGTGCGGTCCCGCCCCTGGGTGGTCGGTCCGGTCGCCAGATGCCGCCCTCTGCGAGAGGACGGGCGGCTCGTGGTCGAGCCCGGCGTGCTGCCGGGCCCAGCCGAGGGGACGACTCTCTATAGACCTCGGGGAACTCCTGGCCGGTGACCGCCTTGATGGCGACCATGTCCCCGAAGGTCCCGACCGCGTCGTCGAGCTGGTGAGAGGAGCGCTCGAGCACACCTGTCAGCACGCAGGGCTTACCCACGAGGGGGGCATGCGCCGGTCGTGAGGCAGCGGTGTGCCCGGCGAACTGCCTACCGTAGGCTTCCTCCCGCGGATCATCAGGGATGCCTGCCGAGGGTTGCCCCTCACGTTCTCCGAGTTAAACCCCTGACCCCCGGGCCTCTAGCTCAATTGGCAGAGCTGCGGACTTTTAATCCGTAGGTTGTGGGTTCGAGCCCCACGGGGCCTACCGCGCTATACCGGTCCTCCCGCGACACTGGTACGAGGCGGTTCAGAGAGCCGTTCCGCGCACCGAGGCGACGACCTCCTCGCGCTGAGCCAAAGCGCGTGGGTGCTCCTCGATCTCTTCTGGCGCGGCACAACCCGCTGCCTTGAGGGCGCGCGCGCATCGGTTGAAGTTCCCGGGGTTGTAGTCGGCCGATCCTGGGTTCGCCGAGAAGACGGCCCGCAACCCGGGCTTCGACCCGTCAGATTCGGTGAACCGCGGGTCGTTCGTCGTCACATGAATCGCCCCCGGCACCTTTTTGTCCCACCACACGTTGACAGGCGGCTGCCCGTCCCCACCGATTGCGATGTAGTCAGCCATCCGTCGTCTCCTTGGCTCGGCGCTGTCGAACGAGTCCTTTGGTGGGCCCTGGGCAAGTATGCCCGCCGCCCGTCCGACAGCCCGCTCACGTCAGCTGCAGCACGACCTGGGCGAGGGTGTGGATGAGCAGGCCGGCGAGCGCGCCGACGATCGTGCCGTTGATCCGGATGAACTGCAGGTCGCGGCCGACGAAGAGCTCGATCCGCTCGCTCGCCTCGTCGACGTCCCACCGCTCGACCGTGTGGCTGATGACCTGCGCCAGCTCGGCGCCGTACGTGTTGACGAAGAACGCGACGACGTCACCGAGCCGGGACTCGAGCCCACCGCGGAACTCCTCGTCCGTGCGCAGCTTCTCGGAGAGCTCCGTGAGCCACCCGTCCCCGCGCTGCCACGCGAGGCTGCTCGGGTCGTCGATCGAGCGCAGCAGCGACGCGCGGATCGAGACCCACAGCGATTCCGCCGTCTCCCCGACCTGGGGATGGGTGAGCACCCGCTCCTTGAGCGCCTCCGCCCGTTCCATGACGGTCGGGTCCTGCTGGAGGTCGGACGCCAGGGTGCGCAGGAGGTCGTCGATCGCGTTCTTCGCCGGGTGCTCCGGGTCGTCGTGGATCGCCTCGAGCCACCCGAGGGCCTGCTGGTAGGTCCACGTGATGACCCGGTCGTCGACCCATTTCGGGGTCCACGTCGGCGCCCGCTCCTCGAGGACCGCGACGAACGCGTCGGGGTTCTGCGCGAGCCAGTCGTGCAGCTCCATGACCCCGATGTCGATGAGCCCGCGGTGCGCCTTGTCCTCGACGATCCCCGCAAGGAAGTCGCCGACGATGGGGCTCGCCGGCTCCTCGGCCAGGCGGGGCAGCACGACGTCGGTGAGGAAGGTCCGCACCTCCTTCTCGTCGATCCGCTGCAGTCCCACCCGCGCGACGCGGGCCATCTCCCGCAGCGCGACCTGCCGGTGCTCGGCGTCGTCGAGCCAGACCCCAAGGCGCATGCCGATCTGCGCGTGGGCCAGCCGGTCGCGTGCGATCTCCTCGGTGAGGAAGTTGTCGTCGACGAACTCCTCGAGGTTCCGACCGATCTCGTCCTTGCGCTTCTTCACCAGCGCGGTGTGGGGGATCGGCAGCCCGAGCGGGTGTCGGAAGATCGCCGTGACGGCGAACCAGTCGGCGAGCGCGCCGACCATCGCGGCCTCGGCAGCGGTGTTGACGTAGCCCAGGACGCTCGCGTCCTCGAACGGGAGCGTCGCGACGAAGATCACCGCGGCGAGCACGAGCAGGCCCGTGGCGATCAGCCGCATCCGGCGCAGGGCGGAGCGCCGCGCCTCGTCGGCGGGTGAGGGGGTCAGGAAGCTCACCGTCGAATCCTCGCACCGTTGCCGGCGGCGTCGCCCACACGGTTCGGAGGCGACCTCCGAGCCCGTGGGTGGGTCGCTGGCATCACCCGCCGGGTAGGCAGAAGCCGCGACGAGGCGGCTGATCGGTGCCGTGTGGCCGCTTCTGCATGTTCGGGGGGTTGCGGGAACGCAGGCGGACCACCTCGACGATCGACTCGGCCACCGCCGTGGGGGTGCCCCAGGAGGTCCGCGACCTGATCGAATCTGCGCGCCATGTGGTGCATCTGCGCGTGAACTTCGGCGCGCAGATGTCAATTGCGCGCGCAATTGCGGGAAGGGGTGGGGTGGGACAGTGGGGGCGTGCACGAGCTGACCCCGCTGACCGGCCCTGTCTCACCCGTCGAGGCGCTGCGGCGGATCGCCACGCTCATGGAGCGCCAGCGCGCCGGCAGCTACCGGATCGAGGCGTTCCGCTCCGCGATGGCGACACTCGCCGGGCTCGACGAGGACGAGGTCGCCTCCCGCGCGAGCGCCGGCACGCTCACCGATCTCGACGGGGTCGGGGCATCGACCGCCGCGATCGTCGAGCAGGCCGTCGCCGGGGACCTCCCCGACCGGCTGCAGAAGCTCCAGGACGAGACCGCGCGGCCGCTCGCCGAGGGCGGGGCCGAGCTCTTCGCGGCCGTCGTCGGGGACTGCCACTCGCACTCGACGTGGTCCGACGGCGGCTCCCCCATCGAGGAGATGGTGCTCACCGCGGCCGAGCTCGGCCAGGACTGGCTCGTCCTCACCGACCACTCCCCCCGCCTCAGGGTCGCCAACGGGCTGAGCGCCGAGCGCCTCGCGAAGCAGATCGGCGTCGTCCGGGCGATCGACGGCAGCCTCGGCGACACCTTCCACCTGCTGACCGGGATCGAGGTCGACATCCTCGACGACGGCTCGCTCGACCAGACCGAGGCGATGCTCGGTCGGCTCGACCTCGTCACCGCGAGCGTCCACAGCAAGCTGAAGATGGAGCCGAGGGCGATGACCCGACGGATGGTCGCCGCGGTGAACGACCCGGCGACGGACGTCCTCGGGCACTGCACCGGACGGCTCGTCACCGGCGGACGCGGCACCCGCCCGGAGAGCCGGTTCGACGCCCGCGCGGTCTTCGAGGCGTGCCGGGACAACGAGGTCGCCGTCGAGATCAACAGCCGCCCCGAGCGGTGCGACCCGCCCGACGAGCTCATCGAGATGGCGCTGGAGATCGGGTGCCTGTTCGCCATCGACTCCGACGCGCACGCCCCCGGCCAGCTGGAGATGAAGCGGTACGGGTGCGAGCGCGCCGAACGGCACGGGATCGACCCCGACCGGATCGTCACGACGTGGGACCGGGAGCGGTTGCTCGCGTGGTCCCGTCGCCGCCGACCCGTCACGGACTGAGCGGGCCTCGATCCGGTTTGGCGGTGGGCCCCGCCACCCCGTATGCTCTGCGAGTCCTCGACGGATTCGTGTGCGCCTGCCGCACAGGCGAGGGTCCGGTCCAGTGACGGGTCCCCATCGTCTAGCGGCCTAGGACCCCGCCCTTTCACGGCGGTAGCACGGGTTCGAATCCCGTTGGGGATACGCAGTACCGGTCTTGTCACCGCACAAGGCCCCGTAGCGCAGTTGGTTAGCGCGCCGCCCTGTCACGGCGGAGGTCGCGGGTTCGAGTCCCGTCGGGGTCGCTCGTCATGTCGGGTCACCGCCCGGCCATGACACTGGCCAGGTAGCTCAGTTGGTACGAGCGTCCGACTGAAAATCGGAAGGTCGGCGGTTCGACCCCGCCCCTGGCCACCCACGACATGACGAAGGCCCCCACCGGATCATCCGGCGGGGGCCTTCGTCATCGGGTGCGTCAGCCCAGCAGCTCAGCGATGTCGACGTGGTCGCCCTCGCCGTCCACGAGGTGGCTGACGATCCGCTCACGGACGTCGTCGCTGATCTCGACGTCGGACTCGGACACGGCCTTGTCGAGCTCGGCGCGGACGGTCTCCTCGGTCGCGCCGTCCTGCCAGGACGTGACGCGGTCGACGACGGCCTGGAGGACCTCGGCGCGCGGGTCAGCGTCGTCCGGGGTGGTGTTCGTGGTGATCTCGCTCATGGGGTTGGCTCCTTCGGTCTGGGGGTGGTGCGGGGTCGGTGCGCCCGGCTCAGAGCCGGACCTGCTCGTTCTCGCCCGGCTCGGGGCGGTTTCCGGTGACGGCGCCCTTGAGGATCGACAGCACGGTGCTCGCGCCGCCCGGGCTGTCCCAGTACTCCGCGCTCTCACCGTCGACACGGATGAGGGCGACCTTCGGGTCGTCGACCTCGCACTGCAGCCACGCCTTCGTCCCGGCGTCCCACAGCTCACGCTTCTTGTCCATGTCATGGACGAGCTCGGCCGTGCCCGCGAGGGACACCCAGCTGCCGTCGGGGGTCCACGTCACGTTGACGCGCGGGTCGGCCTGGATCTCGGCCACCTTCGGCGACTGCCGGTCGGCGAAGAACCACACGTCCCCGTCGAACTCGACGTCCTGGGTGGCCATGGGACGGCTGACGATCCGGCCCTGCTCACCGATCGTCGTCAGCATCGCCGTGCGCTCACCCTCGACCAGCTCGCGGACCTTCGCCACCGCCTCGTCGCGGCTCGGGCTGTCGTGCGACATCGTGCGACTCCTTCGTCTCGGATCGCCGGCGCCATCGACGGCCGTGACCGCCGCGCCAGCCCGGCCAGTCTTGCACAAGGTTTGTCCAAACTGCCATCGACCCCCTACCCTCGACCCGTGATCAATCCGGTGACCGAGGTGCGCGCCTTCGTCGACGCCGCGTTGTTCCGGCCCGTCCCCCGAGACCACCAGCAGTCCGACGCCGCCTTCCGCTGGCGCCGCATCTGTGCGGCCGTCACCCTCCTCATCGGCGCTGCGCTGCTCGGCTGGTCCCTCCAGCTCCCGCCCGGCGACCCACGCTTCTACTGGGGCACCTTCGCCCTCGCCGCCGCCTGGGCCGTCGGGGCGGCGGCCTCGGGGCCCCTTCACCTGGGCCGGGGCTGGACCCGGCGCGGGTTCGCCCAGCAAGAGGGCGAGAACGTCCCCGTCGTCCAAGCCCTCGTCCTCGGGCTGCTCCTCCTGGGCCTCTTCCTCGCCGGGGCGGTCGTCGTCGCCCAGATCCCGTTCCTGCGCCGACCCGTCGAGGAGCTGCTCGACCACGCCAGCGTCGGGTCGTTCTGGCTCGTCCTCGTCATCACCGCGGTCAACGGGATCGCCGAGGAGCTCTACTTCCGGGGGGCCCTGTTCGCCGCGATCGGGCGTCGGCATCCCGTGGCGATCTCGACGATCGTCTACACCCTCGTCACCGCGACGAGCCTCATCCCGCTGCTCACCCTCGCCGGCGCGCTGCTCGGACTCGTCACGGGGCTCCAGCGCCGGGTCACCGGCGGCATCCTCGCCCCGACCATCACCCACCTCACGTGGTCGATCGGGATGCTCTTCCTCCTCCAACCCACGCTCGACGCCTTCGGCTGAGCACACCGTACGCCCCGGGTACCGATCGGCGCCCGCCCCATCCGACGCCCCGTCCGGGGCACGACCATCAGGAACCCCACGTGCGCATCCTCGTCAGCGGCGCCAGCGGCTACGTCGGCGGTCGGCTCGTGCCGGCACTCCTCGACGCCGGGCACGACGTCGTGGCCACCTTCCGTGACACCTCCTCGGCCGACCGCTTCTGGTGGGCCGGCCACCCCCGCCTCGACGTCACGACCATGGACGTGCTCGAGGCCGCGACCGTCCGCCGCGCGCTCGACCAGTGCGACGCGGCCTACTACCTCATCCACGGCATGGACGGCGACGACTTCGTCGAGCGCGACCGCCTGTCGGCGAAGATCTTCGGGCAGGCCGCGGCCGACGCCTCGCTCGAGCGGATCGTCTACCTCTCCGGTCTCGTGCCGCAGGTGCCGGAGGACCAGCTGTCGCCGCACATCTCCTCGCGGCTCGAGGTCGAGCGCGTTCTCGGCGACTACGGCGTCCCGACGATCTCGCTGCGCGCAGCGATCCTCATCGGCAGCGGCTCGACGTCCTTCGAGATCGTCCGCCAGATCAGCGAGCGCCTGCCGATCCAGACGATCCCGACGTGGATGCGCTCCGACGTCCAGCCGATCGCCGTGACGGACGCGGTCGCCGCGCTCGTCGGCGCCCTCGACGCACCGGCCGTCACCCGCGCGTACGACATCGGCGGCCCCGAGCAGATGGCCTACAGCGCCCTCCTCGACATCTTCGCCGACGTCGCCGGCCTGCAGCGGCCGCAGATCTCCGTGCCCCTGCTGCCCTCGAAGCTCGTGGGGCTCATGGCGGGCAACCTCACCGACGTCCCCGGTCCCGTCGTCGAGGCGCTCGTGGAGTCGCTGCGGCACGACATGGTCTGCCACGAGGACGACTTCCGCACCGACCTCCTGCCGCCGGGCCACGAGATGGTGACGGTCAAGGACGCGATCCGCCGTGGTCTGGCCCGTCAGGTTCCCGGCACCCCGGAGGATGAGCTCGACCCGATGGGCCCGCTCCCGACCGACCCGGACTGGGCCGGCGGGTGGACCTCGCTCGCCCCCTGATCCGCAGACGACCGGGCCGGACTCACCAGTCGGCGGACCAGCCCCACGTCGCCTCGAGGGAGGGCACGCCGGGCTTGACCGGGCGCAGCCACGAGACGCGGACCGTCCCGGGCGGGGGCGCCGCCATGTTCGTCGAGCGGGTCCGACGCACCGTCATCTCGGCCGTGCCCTCGTCGCTGAGGTAGTGCCACTCACCGAGGTCGACCACCTGCTCCAGGGTCATGCCGACCAGCCGGGCCGCACCGTGAAGGACGACCTGCCACGGCGCCCGCTCGCAGATCCGCTGCGGCACCGGCCCGACGCGCACCCGCGGGTCCGACCACGGCCACGCGGTGATGGCGGCCTCGACGTCCGCGGGCGTCCCCCGCAACCACACCCGGGAGTCCGACCCCTCGAGCAGCTGAGCGCACACGAGCAGCGCGGTCGCGGGGTTCATCCCGGACACGTCCACCTCGGCGACGATCTCCGGCACGTCCCAGATGACACCCCGGGCGCGGGCCTGCCGGTCGGGCAGGATCGCCGCGAGCCGCAGGGACTCGGCGTTCTTCGTCCGCGCGCGGTGCTCCTCGTCGGACCGGCCCGCGAAGTCGGGGCCGTCGTGCCAGGCCACCGCGTCGGGCACGTGCCGGAACCTCGCCCCGGCCAGCCAGGCGCGGTGGGCGAGGTCCCAGTCCTCCCCGCCGTAGCCGACGAAGACGGGGTCGAAACCGTCGAGCTCGTCCAAGAGCGAGCGACGCACCGCCAGGACCGAGCTGATGACGTATCGGTAGGACCGGTCGTCGGCGGCCCGGAGGTCTTCGGTCTGCTCGTATCCCTGGGCCAACCACCGGGGCTCCGGCAGCAGCGGCACGCGCCGCACGACCTCGTCCGGATCCGGCGCGCCCCCGGCGACCGGGCTGGCGGGGGTGACCTGCCGCACGGAGATCCCGCGGAGGAAGGCCATCGTCTCCTCCACGTCCAGCCCGGCGAGATCGGCGTGCCGCCGCCGTCCGACGACGAGGTCGGCCTCGCCCGCGAGGATCGGGGTGACGATCGCCTCGACGAAGCCCGGCTCGGGGATCGTGTCGCCGTCGAGGAAGAGGACGACCCGCCCACCGGTCGCCGCAGCGCCGAGGTTGCGGGCGGCAGCGGCCCGGAAGCCACCGTCGTCCTGCCGGACGGTCGCCACGGGGTAGTCGTGCGAGCCGGTCACCGGCGGGACCGGCGAACCGTCGTCGGCGACGACGACCTCCATCTGCGACGCGGGCCACGCCTGGGCGTCGAGCGCGGCGAGGACCTTCTCGAGCCGCGCCTGGTCGTCGTACCACGGGATGACGACGCTGATGAGCGCCTCGCCGGTCTCGGTGACCTCGGCCAGCAGCATCCCCGCCTCCTCGCGCGAGGGCGAGAGCTCGACGTCCTCCGGCAGACGCGTGAGGTCGGGGTCGGTCAGCGCGCGACCGATCGCCCCGGAGATGTCCCGGACGATCGAGACGCACCCTGGCATCCGCTGTGCGGTCTCCAGCACCCACGGCCCGGGGGTGACGATCGGCACCCGCCCGGCCTCGATCCACGTCGTCACCGACGCCGACGCGGACACCGCGTGATGCGCAGCGACGGGCACGGTCACCCCGGCGAGGTGGCGGGGCAGGTCGTCGTCCTCGACGAACCCGGTGACGATCAGCTGGCGGCCCTGCTCGGCGGCCACGGCCTGCAGACGGGCAACGAGCGGCTCGTGCCCGGGTGTCACGGCACCGAGCGCGACGAATGCGACCGACGGGTCGATGTCGGCCATCGCGTGCAGCACGTCGAGGTGCCCCTTGTCCGGGTAGATGTGCCCGAGGACGGCGACGCACGGCCCGTCCCACGGCAGCGCCGTCGTGGTGGCGGACGGTGTCGCGGTGGGGGCGGTGGTCGTCCCGGGGGCGGGCGCGCCGGGCTCGTCCGTCTCGTCCCAGCGGTCGAGCGGGAGCGGCACGACGACGCAGCGACGGGGGTCGGCGCCGCAGGAGGTGAGCAGCGATCGCTCGTGCTCGGAGGCGACGACGACGCTGCGGCACACCTGCGCGATCCGGCCGTAGGCGCGCCGGCGGCGCTCGTAGCGGGCGTGGTCGTCCTCGGGATGGGGAAGGTCGTGCAGCGAGGCGGTGAGGACCCGACCCTGGGCGAGCCGCTCGATCCGGTCCGCGGCGTCGGTCGCGTCCGACCCGAGGACGTTGTCGGTCACGTGCAGGTGCAGCCGGGCGGGCAGGACGTCGGCAGCGAGGTCGTCGAGCGCCTCGAAGGACTCGAGCCGGACGACCGGGACCCCGGCCATCGCCTCCGTCGACAGGAGCTGCTCGGCGTGCCGGACGACCCCGTGGCTGCGGGGGCCGACGACGAGGTGGGTGACCCCCTCGCCCGCCGGGCGACCCGAGGCGTTCACGCGGACACCCCGAGCCCGGCGAGACGGTCCTTGACGATCGCGGCCACGGCCACGGACACCTCCGGATGCTGTCGATACCAGTCGAGCTGGGCGCGCCGCACGGTCTCGTCGGTGACCTCGATGCCGTCGATCGTCCACTCCGGACGGCGGCTGCCCTGCCCGAGGTCGAGCGCCTGCACCACATCCTCGCAGATGGGAGTGATGACTGCGCGGAGCAGGACGCGCCCGGGATCGGTGGCGCGCGCGCCCACCCCGAGCGCCTCCTCGATCCGGCGGGCGAGCCCCACGAGCACGGTGTTGCCGGGGTGGTTGACGGTGTGGCCGGCGTCGATCCCCGCGGGCCGGAGGAGGTCGGACACGGGGATCATCCCGTGCTGCCGCTCGCGGCGGGCGAGCTCGGCGACGGACGCCTCGGCGATGGTGCGGATCCGCTCGACCGGCAGGGGCGTCGGGCGGGTGCCGGTGAGGTGCTCGGCAAGCGTGCGCAGGTCGTGGTACGGCACGGGCGAGGGCTCGACGACCCCCGGACCGTGGACCATCGCCTGGTACGGGTAGAGCCCCTGGTCGTGGATCGAGGGGACGACGACGACCCGCGCCCCGGACCGCAGCAGGGCGCGGACCTGGGCGGTGCCGATCGGCAGGCCGCGGTAGTCGTCGCGCACCGGTTGGACGACGAGGACGTCGAGGGCGGAGGCCGTGCGGACGAGGTCGGGCAGCTCCTCGGCCGTGATCTCGAAGACCGGGGGGAGACGGACGGTGCGGAAGGCCGCGTCCGGACCGTCGCCGAGGAGGACACGCAGGCTCTCGGCCTGACAGTTGCCCCACACGCCCAGGAGCGGGCGACCGTCGTCGGGCGGCAGGGGCTCGAGGCCGTGGAAGGCCGCACGGTGCCAGCGCCGGGGGTCCACCTCGGCCGCGGTGGTCACGGGGTCCTCCCGATCGCCCGGTGGATCTCGGCGTGGGCCGCGGCGACCTCCCGCCGCTGCTCGTCCCGCGCCGCCGCGGTCGCCTGCCACGGGGCGATCTCGGCGCCCGACCGGCGGTGCGCGTCGACGTCGCGCAGGGCACGCGTGACCGCGGCAGCGAACGCCCCGGGGACGGTGCCGTCGGCGGCGACGGCCGGGTGCTGGTCGGCGTAGCAACCGTGCGCCGGGACGACCGCGAGCACGCCGAGGTCGGCGCACAGCTCGAGCCAGCCGGAGTGCGTCCCGTGCGTGTACGGCAGGACGAGGACGTTCGTCGCGCCGAGCGCCTCGTGGACCTCCTCGTCCGACCACGGCGGGTGCGCGTCGACCCTCGCCAGCGGGTCGGTGGCGACGCGTTCGAGGAGCTGCGCGACCTCCGGGCGGTCCCCGTCCGGAGCGAGCACCCCGGGGTGGACGTCGACGACGAGCCGTGCCGGGACCTCGCTGGCACGGACCCCGGCGAGCACGGCCTCGACGATCGCCGGCTCGACGTTCGCGCGGAGGTCCTTGAGGACGACCCGGACGAGCAGCTCGCCCTCGCTGTCGCCCCACCGACCCTCGGCCTCCTCGATCCGGGCCAGCGGCGCCAGGTGCGGGTGCGGGAGGACGCGCGCCCGCACGCCCCACCGGTCGGCGATCCGCGCCGCCGCGCACCGGGTGAGGGTGAGCACGGCCGCCGCCGCGGGGACCAGGACGTCGAGCAGCGCGCGGTGGTGGTCCTGCTCGCGCAGGTGCGGGTTGTCGAGGTCGTGGACCGTGACCACGAGCGGGACGCCGGCGTCGGCGAGCGCGTCCACCCACGCCCTGGTCTGCTCGACGCTCAGGTGCTCTGCACCGAAGTGGAGGTGGACGACGTCCCACTCGTGCGCGTGCTCCCGGACGTGCCCGATCGAGAGCGCGGGGTGGGGCCACCACACGCCGGGGCCGGCCCCGGGCACGGGCGGGTCGGGCACGAGGTGCAGTCGAGGGTGGCCGAGCGCGGCCGCGACGTAGGGATGCCCCGCCGGGACCGACCGCACCCGGACGGGGTCGTCGACGCCACCGGGTGAGGTCACCGCAGCCCTCCCTCGCCGGGGTCGGCCAGGCGCAGCTCGTCGCTCGCCGGGCCGCCCCAACGGAGCACCCCGAGGGCGTCGAGGTCGCGCAGCCAGCCCTCCATCGGCCAGCGGCCCCAGCGGCGCCGGAAGACGTGGGCGTTGCGCACGATGTCCGCGGCGTGCTCGACCGGCGGCCGGGACACGGGGTGGAACTGGTGGTAGGCGTGCGCGCCCCCCACCCACACGAGGTCGACCCCCCGCTCGTGGGCCACCACGCCGAGGTCGGTGTCCTCGCCGCCGTAGCCGACGTACTCCTCGCAGAAGCCGCCGAGCTCCTCCCACGTCGCGGGGGTCAGCGCGACGCTGAGGGACCAGAAGAGCGCCGGGTCGCCGCCGGGGACGAGCTGCCCGTCCGGGGGGGCCGGACGGGCCGGGTGGGGGTCGGTGAGGTGCTCGAACGGGTCGGGTCCGCCCGGCGGGGCCGGGGCGGGGACGGCGGTGCCCTCGGGCAGGTAGGTCACCGGGCCGGCCAGGAGCGCCCGGTCGGTGCGGGCCGCCGCGTCGACGTACCGCCGCAGCAGGCGGGGCCCGGGCACGCAGTCCACGTCGAGGAGGACGAGGAGGTCGGCACCCCCGGCGATCGCCTCGGCGACCCCGGCGTTGCGGGCCGCGGCGAGCGGGAGCCCCTCGGGGTGGGCGGGCATCGCGACGACATCGGGTCCGCACCGCTGCGCGAGGACCGGGTCGTCCATCGCGACGACGACGTGCCGGACGCCGGGCGCGACGACCGCCAGGTGGCGCCGCTGGTGCTCCAGGTGCGCGTGCCGCCCGTGGGCGATCGTCACGACGGCGGGGTTCTCCGCGCGGCTGGTCGGGCCGGTCATCGGGTGCCTCCGGCCGGCGGCCCCGGTCGGGCCACCACGTCGAGGATCGCGGCGGCCGCCCGGTCGGCCGCGCCGTCGGCGCACCAGCGGGCGCCGAGCGGGTCGGTGGTGAGCGCGCGGTCGACGAGGGCGGCCCAGTCGGTGCTGCGATCCCGCCCGGTCGGGGCGACGGGGGCCCAGGCGAGCGCGTCGAGCGCCCGGCCGGTCGCGGCCTGCTCCCCGTGCGGGCGCGGCTGGGGCACGACGACGGCCGGCACGCCGGCGACGGCGACATCGGCGAGGGCGCCGAGACCCGCGTGGGTGACGGCGACCTCCGCCTCGGCGAGGGCCTGCGCCAGCTCGGGCCGGCCGAGCGAGCCGTCGAGCTCTCGCCAGTCGACCCGGGGGGTCGCGCCGCGGAGGTCGTCGACGAGCCCGGGATCGTCGAAGCCGTCGCGTCCGGCCAGCACCACCCCGCGCCGGGGGCGCGGCGCCCCACCGGGCACCTCGCGGCGACGCGGTCGCGCGGGCAGTGCGGAGATCCCGCCCGTGTGCTGGACGGGAGGCGCGTCGCCGATCAGGTGCGGGGCCGCGCCGGCCTCGGTGAGTCCGATCGGCCACGGCGCGAGGATCGCGCTCGCTGCCGCGCGCCCGGCCCGGTGCGGGGCGTCGAGGCGGTCCCCCGGCTGGGTGACGACGACGACGGGCACTCCCAGGAGCCGGACGAGCAGGGTCACCTCGACGGAGACGTCGACGACGACGACGTCCGGGGCGGCGGTGGCGACCCACGCCGCGAGCGCGGCGGCCCGGTCGCGGTACCCCCGGTGGTGCAGCGGCGCCCAGTGGAGCAGACCGCCGGCCGTCGGGTCGGCGTCCGCGGGCAGGCCCCCCGGCGCGCCATCGTCCGCGAGCGCGACCACGGCATGCCCGTCGGCGTGCAGGGCCGGGTCGGCCAGCCGGCTCCCGAGGAAGGTGACCGCAGCGCCGCGCCGCGCGAGCGCACGTCCGATCGCCCCTGCCCGGGCCGCGTGACCGCCGCCGGCATGGTGGACGTAATACCCGACGCGGGCACCGCCGGGTGACGCCGCGTCCCCGATCACGAGGTCGTCTCCTCGTACAGGTCCTCGTGGGCGTCGAGCATCGCCTCGATCCCGCACCGGGTGACCGCGGCGTCTCGCACGAGCCGCCGGTCGGGTGCCTGCGGCCCGGTGAGCGTCCGGATGGCTTCCGCGAGCGCGGTGACCGCCTCGTCCTCGGGAACGTCCGGGCCGCCGACGAGCAGCCCGCCCGCTCCCCCGACGACCTCGGGCAGCCCGCCGCGGGCGAGTCCCGCGACGGGGGTGCCGCACATCATCGCCTCGGCCGCGACGAGCCCGTACGGCTCGTCCCAGCGGGGGGTGACGAGGGAGACCGCGCTCGACCCGATGATCTCGGCCGACCTCACGTGGTCGAGCGGGCCGAGCACCTCGACGTCGGCACCCTTCAGCAGCGGCTGCACGTCCCGCTCCCAGTACTCGCGGTCGTGGATCGGACCGACGATCCGCAGCCCCACGCCGGCCGACCGCGCGGCGCGTACGGCGAGGTCGAGGCCCTTCTCGGGGGTGATCCGGCCGACCCACACCGCGCTCGTCCCACCCTCACCGAGGGGGAAGCGTCGCGGGTCGACCCCGTTGGGGATGACGGTCAGTGCCGCGGGCGCGAGCGTCGTCCAGCACCGGGCGAGAGCGCCGCTCACGGCGACGAACCGGGCCCGCTCGCCCGCGAGATGCGCGCCGAGCTCCGTCCACGGGAACGGCGGGGTGTGCAGCGTCGTCACGGTCGGCGCACCGACGACCCGAAGGACCGCGGGGGCGAGGGTGAGCGGAAGGTGGTGCAGCGAGTGGTTGTGGACGATGTCGACGGGGTCGCTCGCGAGGAGGTGGCCCATGACGCCGCTGTACGCCTGGTGGTCGCGCAGGAAGTCCGGTTCCGGCAGGTGGGGGTCGATCGCGGCGACGGCGCTGAGCTCTGGGAGCGCCTCGTGCTCGACGACCTCGTCGGCCAGACCCGGGCTCGTCCCGCGCGCGGCGTAGAGCCGGACGGTGTGGCCGCGCTCCCGCAGGCCGGTGACGAGCGCCGCGGTCGCCGACTCCTGTCCCCCGGCGAAGGGCTCGACGACGGGGTGTCGGCTCGGTCCGACGACGGCGATCCTCATGCGCCGGCCTGCGGCGCCGTGGCGGGCGTCAGCGCCGGCGCGAGGCCGGCGAGGTAGTCGGCGAACCCGCCGCGGGCGCGGCCGGCGGCCCGACCGCTGGTGAGGACGCGGGTGCGATCGGTGGCGATCCACCGGTCGGTCCGTTCGCGCAGCCGTTCGACGAGCTCGACGTCCTCGTGCACCGCCTGCTGGCGGAAGCCACCCACCGCGAGGTAGGCGCTCCCGCGGAAGCCGAGGTTGGCTCCGTGGACGTGCGGGTGGCCCTCGGTCAGGTGGTGTTCCGCGTGCCAGCGGGCCCTCACGAGCGGGTCGGCCATGTCATCGGGCTCGACGGTGCCGACGACGAGGTCCATCCCGGCGTCGGCGAGGTCGACCATCTCGGTGAGCCAGCGCAGCGGGACCCGGGAGTCGCCGTCCGTCGTCGCGACCCACACCCGGTCTGGGGGCACGCCGGCCCCCGTGGCCTGGTCCAGACCGGCACGCACCCCGGCGGACCGGGTCGCCCCGACGTTGCCGTGGTCGACGAAGAGCCGCGTCACCCCCTCGCGGCGGGCGATCCGGGGCGAGGCGTCCGTGCACCGGTCGAGGACCGCGAGGACGCGCAGGGCGACCTTGGGGTGCGTCAGTCGCAGGTGGCGTCCGGCGAGGTCGAGGCTGGCCAGGCACGCGCCGAGCAGGTCCTCCTCGTCGTGGACGGGCACGACGACGGTGACGAGGCGGATCATCGGCGCCCCTCCTCGCGGGCGAGGGACTCCGGGCCGCCGAGGACCTCGATGAGGACGTCGCCGTCCCGGAAGCTCGACCGGACCGGTAGACCGAGCGCGGCACGGGCCTGGGCGTGGACGGCGGGACCGTCGAGCGGGAGGTCCCGGACGGGGTGCTGCCAGTGGCACAGGACGACCTCGCCGTCGGCGGCGAGCAACCGGGACAGGCCGCGCAGGGTCGCGAGCCACTCGGACCCGGTGAGGAAGTACCCGACCTCGGACAGGACGACGACGTCGTACGGGGCGCCGCCGGTCACCACCGGGTCGCCGAGGACGCCTGGCGCATGGCCCTCGACCCAGGTCACGCCGGGCAGGTCGCGCCGCCGGGCCACCTCGAGCGCGGGAGCGCTCACGTCGACCGCGACGACCGCGTCCGAGCGCGGGGCGAGCTCCCGGGTGAGCACCCCGGTCGCGCAACCGATCTCGAGCACGCGACCGAGCCGGTCCCGGGTCGGCGCCGCGAGGGTGAGCGCGCGCTTGCGCCGTTCGTAGAAGGAGTCCTCGACCCCCCACGGGTCCTCGTTGCCGTCGTCGAACATCGCGTCGAGCCGCCGGACGCGGCCCGCGCGGTCAAGCGCACCGGACGGCTCGACCGCGCCCAGGAGCGCGTCGCGGGCCCCGGGCCGGTCCTCGACGACGAGCGTCTCGACGACCCGCTCGACGCGCTCGCGCAGCCGCGGCCCGACGAGCGGTTCCGCACCGACCCCGAGCCCCACGACCTGGCTGCGGTGGGCGCCGAGGGCCCGGGTGCGGGCGTGGCGGGCCGCGTTCGGGACGTCGAGCGCGACACAACGCTCCCACGGCAGCTCCTGCGGCGATCCCCACAGCCACGCCCAGATGGGCGCGGCGAGCAGGGTGGTGCGCTCCCGGTGCGGGTCGGACCGGTCGAGGGCGTCCCGGGTGGCGGCGTGGGCGGCCGCGTGGTCGCTGTGGCCGTCCGCGTCGTACGTCGTGACGAGGAGGATCCGCCCCGTCATCCCGTGGACGACCTCCGCAACCACGTCGGCCAGGGCGAGGCTGTGGTCGGCGAGGTGCTCGTCGGGCAGGTCGAGACGTCGGAGGCGGGCGCCCGGGTGAAGCGCGGCGCAGGCATCGCTCACCTCCTGGGCCCGGAGGGCCGCGACGGGCTCGCCGCGCCACGGTGAGCCCTTCGGCGCGCCGTGGGCGCCGTCGGTCGCGACGACGACGGTCGTCGGGAGCCCGACCAGCCCAGCGGCGGCGAGGGTCGCGCCCGGACCGACGGTCTCGTCGTCCGGGTGGGCGACGACGACGACGAGGGCGTCGAAGCGCTGCAGCAGGGCCACCACGCCGACGACGGGGACCTCGTCCCAGGCGTCGCCGAGCAACCAGGTCGACTCGCTCGTGCCGAGGTCGGTGTGGTGGAAGCGCGCCATCGAGCCGTCGGCGGGCGGCGCGCCCGCGCGGTCGGTCATGCCACGCACCCTCCGGCGAGGACCGCCTCACCGAGCCGGGCGGTGTCCCGCTCCGCGTGGTGCTGGCGCACGTAGACGGTGAGGTCCGCGACGCGGCGTGCGTGCTCCTCGTCGCCCGTCAGCGGCCCGGGCCCGAGGGCGTGGCCGACGACCTCGATCACCGTCTCGACCCCGCGCGCCACCGCGCCGCGCACCCGGAGCGCCAGGAGCCGACCGTCCTCCCCTGTCGCCTCGCCGCGCTCGATGCGGGCGGCGGCGTCGAGGAGCACCAGGCCCGCCCCGTGGAGCACCTCGTCGACCCGGCCGACGTGCAGGTGGGCGATCTGGTCCGGCGTCCGCCGCGGTGCCGCGGACACGAGAGAGGCGACGAGGCGGTCCGCGAGCGCGCGCGCCCCGCCGAACCACACGGCGGCGACACCGATCCCGCCCCAGGCGAAGCCGGGGCGGTCGAGGTAGAAACCCGGACCGCCGACGGGTTCGGCGGGCACGGCGTCGTACCTCGTCGACCCCGAGCGGACGGCGGCCAGCCCCCGGGAGAGCCAGGGCTCGTCGCCGCGGCTCACGCCGGGGTGGCGCAGGTCGACGTCGAAGGCCCGGCCGTGGCCGTCGGGCCCGGTGGCGGTGACCACGGCGCGGTCGAGGACGTCGGCCAGCGAGCACCACGGCTTCGAGCCCGTGAGGACCCACCCGCCAGCCTCGGGAGTCGCGCTCAGCCGGTGGCCGGGGGCGTGCGCGGCCCACACCCCGCGGGAGGCGTCGTCACCGGCCTGCCCGGCCTCGGCGCGGATCGAGAGGGCGTCGAGATGCGGCTCGACGACCCGGGCGCAGGTGAGGTCACCGTGCCCCAGGGAGGCCAGGAGGGTGAGCCGTCCGGCGGCGTCGCCAGGCAGGTCGGCGGCGTGCTCCACCCCGAGCCGACGACCCAGATCGAGCGCGGCGAGGACGTCCGTACCGACGGCGCGCGCCGTGGCGGACAGGACAGGGTCGATGAGCTCGCGCACCTCGGCTCCTCCCGTCGTCGACGACGGGCCCACGGACGGGGCCCCGGGGGGCACCTTGCCATGCCGGGGGGCGGGGTGACAAACCTTGGACGGCCCGCTGACGTGCCCCGTTCCCCACCCTCTCGGGTGGGTCGGATCAGCTGCTCGGCGGGGCCGTCTCCGCGGGCGGTGCGGCCGGGGCCGAGGTGCTGGGAGCCGGGGTGCTCGTCGGGGCGGAGGTCGACGGGGTGGAGGTCGACGTGGGCGGGGTCGAGGGAGTCGTCGGCGGGGTCGTCGTGGGTGGTGGTGTCGAGCTCGACGTCGGCGTGCTGGTGGACGGGGGCGCCTGGGTCGTCGTCTGCGGCGGCGGCGTCGTGGACGAGGGCTGCTGCGAGGTCGCCGGCGGGGTCGAGCTCGACGGGGTCGTCGTCCTCGTGCGCGTCGTCGTCACCGGCGAGCGGGGCTCGTCGTCCCGGCCCGCGAGGAGGAACCACGCGAGGGCTGCGAGGGTCGCGAGGAGGAGCAGGCCGACCACCCACGGCAGGGTGCTCCCCCGGCGGGCCGGCGCGACCGGGCGCCGAACCGGCGCGGGGGCGGGTGCCGGCGCCACGGGAACGGGAGCGGC
>ERZ501016.40-NODE-40-length-65019-cov-7.964704_pt1 | contig 65019 bp, 60 predicted proteins | sample MGYA00248889_ERZ501016 | MGnify/ENA primary metagenome ERZ501016 (study PRJEB25958, sample SAMN03398594) | human skin metagenome | study: EMG produced TPA metagenomics assembly of the Human Skin Microbiome Metagenome (human skin metagenome) data set. | reverse complement strand
GCGCAGCATCTCCGCCCCCGCGTCGCTCGCGCGCGGGTCGGCGGCAGAGACCAGCGCCTCGCCGCTCGCGACCTGCTGCCCGCGCTGAAACTCGCCGGTGATGCGCGGCGCGGTGGTCGCGTCGGCGGCGGCGGGCGGTGCGTTTTGAGCGAAGGCGGGCGATGCGAGGGCGAGCGCGAGCGCGACGCTCAGACGATTCCGGAACGAGACTAACATTGTTGAAACGGTAACTAAGTCGCGCGCGCGGTCAATCGCGCTTACTCTGCGGCGCCGGCTCACGCGATCCGATCAGCGCCGCGACGTCGCGCACTCCCGCGCGGTCGAGCATCGCGCAAAGCTCGCGAACGATGCGTCTGGAAAGGCTCGGCCCCGCATAGACCAGCGCGCTATAGAGCTGCGCGACGCTCGCCCCCAGCGCGAGCCGGTCCCACAGGTCCGCCGCGCTGGCGATGCCGCCCGCAGCGACGATCGGAATGGCGCCGTCGGCGACCGCAAGCGTCTCGATCAGCGCCGCGCGCGCGATCGGCGCGAGCGGCGCGCCCGACAGCCCCCCGCCCGCTCCTGCGTCCGCGCTGTGGAGCGGCGGGCGCTGAATAGTGGTGTTACCGACGACGATCGCGTCGAGGCCGTGGTCGACCGCGGCGCGCACCACCCCCTCCAGCCCCTCGCGGTCGAGATCGGGCGCAATCTTGAGCCAGATCGGCGGCGACTTCACTTCGCGCGCCGCTTCGCTCACCGCAGAGAGCAGCGCGTCGAGCTGCCCTTCATCCTGCAGCGCACGCAAGCCGGGCGTGTTGGGCGAGCTGATGTTGACCGTCAGCCAGTCCGCCACCCCCGCCATCGCGCGCACCCCGCGCGCATAATCGGCGATGCGGTCGGCGCTGTCCTTGTTGGCGCCGATGTTGACCCCGACCGGCGCCCGCTTGGGACGGGCATGGAGCAGCGACAGCCGGTGCAGCGCCGCCCCCTGCCCGCCGTTGTTGAAGCCCATGCGGTTGATCACCGCGCGGTCCTCGATCAGGCGGAACAGCCGCGGTGTCGGGTTGCCCGCCTGCGCGAGCGGCGTCAGCGTCCCCACCTCGCCCCCAGCAAAGCCGAGCGCGCCCAGCCGATGGGCGGCGCGTGCATCCTTGTCGAACCCTGCCGCGAGCAGCAGCGGATGCGCAAAGCGCAGCGTGCCGACACGCGTCGCCAAGCGTTGGTCGTATCGGGGCAAATCGCTCGGCATCAGGTGAGCCAGCGCGGCGATCGTCGCCCGATGCGCACGCTCCGGATCGGTGCGATGGATCAGCGGCCTGGCGATGCGAAACAACATGGCGCGCCGGATGCCAAGCGCGGTGCGCAGAGGCAAGCGTGGTCCCGAATGTGCGCCCCGCTCCCTTATGGGGAGGGGGAGCGCGACGCCTGTCCCATCCCGCCCCAAAATTCCCCTTTTCATCAGCGTCGCGCTTCGCCTACGCATGGGGGGAATTGGAGGGCGGCGATGGGGCGGCGGGCGATGGCCTGACACGACACCCGCGACCGTCGATTGGGAAGGGGTCCGAACCACATGACATTGAGCCTATTGGCCATCCTGCTCGGCCTCGTCGCCGTGCTGTATGGTATCGTCACCAGCCAGCAGGTGCTGCGATCGAGCGCGGGCAATGCGCGCATGCAGGAGATCGCGGGCGCCATTCAGGAGGGCGCGCGCGCCTATCTCGGGCGGCAGTATCGCACCATCGCCATCGTCGGCGTCGTCGTTGCGGCGCTGGTCGCATATTTCCTCGGGCTGACGAGCGCGGTCGGGTTTGTGCTGGGCGCGGTGCTGTCGGGCGTCGCGGGCTATGTCGGCATGAACATCTCCGTCCGCTCCAACGTCCGCACCGCCGCCGCCGCGCAGGGCGGGCTGCAACAGGGCCTCACCCTCGCCTTTCGCGCGGGCGCGATCACCGGGCTGCTCGTCGCAGGGCTCGCGCTGCTCGCGATCGCGGGCTTCTTCTGGTATTTGACCGAGATTGCGGGCCACGCCGCCAATGACCGCATCGTCATCGACGGGCTGGTCGCGCTGGCGTTCGGTGCCTCGCTGATCTCGATCTTCGCGCGTCTCGGCGGCGGCATCTTCACCAAGGCCGCCGACGTCGGCGCCGACCTCGTCGGCAAGGTTGAGGCGGGCATCCCCGAGGACGACCCCCGCAACCCGGCGGTGATCGCCGACAATGTGGGCGACAATGTCGGCGACTGCGCGGGCATGGCCGCGGACCTGTTCGAAACCTACGTCGTCACCGTCGGCGCGACGATGGTGCTGATCGGCCTGCTCGTCGGCCCCGCCGCGGGGGGCATGCTCACCAACCTCATGAGCCTGCCGCTGCTGATCGGCGGGGTGTGCATCCTCACCTCGATCATCGGCACCTATGCCGTGCGCCTGGGCGGCGGCACCAACATCATGGGCGCGATGTACAAGGGGTTTCTGGTCACCGCGCTGCTCTCCATCCCCGCGATCTGGTGGGCGACGAGCTACGCGCTCGGCGACATGAACCGCGTGCTCGGCGCGCGGCTCGACGGGACCGGCGGCTTCACCGGCATGCAGCTGTTCTGGTGCATGCTCACCGGCCTCGCCATCACCGGGCTGATCGTCTGGATCACCGAATATTACACCGGCACCAACTACCGCCCGGTGCGCTCGATCGCCAAAGCCTCGGAGACCGGCCACGGCACCAACGTCATCCAGGGCCTCGCCGTGAGCCTGGAGGCGACCGCGCTGCCGACGATCGTCATCGTCATCGGCATCATCCTCACCTACCAGCTCGCCGGGCTCATCGGCATCGCCTTTGCGGCGACGGCGATGCTGGCGCTGGCCGGAATGGTCGTCGCACTCGACGCCTACGGACCGGTGACCGACAACGCGGGGGGCATCGCCGAGATGGCGGGGCTCGACGATAGCGTGCGCGAAAAGACCGACGCGCTGGACGCGGTGGGCAATACCACCAAGGCGGTGACCAAGGGCTACGCGATCGGCTCGGCAGGGCTCGCCGCGCTGGTGCTGTTCGCCGCCTACACCACGGACCTCCGCCTGTTCTTCCCGCAGCTGGAGGTGAACTTCAGCCTCGAGAACCCGTACGTCATCGTCGGGCTGCTGCTGGGTGCGTTGCTGCCCTATCTGTTCGGGGCGATGGGCATGACCGCCGTGGGCCGCGCGGCGGGCGACGTCGTCAAGGACGTGCGCAACCAGTTCCGCTCCAACCCCGGCATCATGGAGGGGACCAGCCGCCCCGACTATGCCCGCACGGTCGACCTCGTCACCAAGGCGGCGATCAAGGAGATGATCGTGCCCAGCCTGCTGCCGGTGCTGGCGCCGATCGTCGTCTACTACGCGATCGCGGCGGTTGCGGGTCAGGCCAACGCCTTTGCCGCGGTGGGCGCTCTGCTGCTCGGCGTGATCGTCGGCGGGCTGTTCGTAGCGCTGTCGATGACCAGCGGCGGCGGCGCGTGGGACAACGCCAAGAAATATATCGAGGACGGCCACCACGGCGGCAAGGGCTCCGAAGCCCACAAGGCCGCGGTGACCGGCGACACCGTCGGCGATCCGTACAAGGACACCGCGGGTCCGGCGGTGAACCCGATGATCAAGATCACCAACATCGTCGCCATCCTCCTCCTCGCCGCGCTCGCGGGGCATGTCGGGGGGTGAGTGCTTCGACAGAGTGAGACCTGAGCGGGCGGGGGTGGCGACACTCCCGCCCGTTTCGTTTGGATGTGAGGGTTGGGGCTGCGGCACCCAGTGCTTCGGCGAAAGCCGGAGCGGGGCTGCGCGAGCCATCTCCCGCATAAGCAGTGCTCCTGCGGAAGCAGGAGCCTAGGGCGGCACCGCACGACGCTCATTTGCCCTGGGCTCCTGCTTTCGCAGGAGGACTGCCTTCCGCCGCCACCGCTCCTGCTTTCGCAGGAGCAACGAACCGCGCAGAACTCGCCCGCGCCCCGCTTGCGCTGCGCCAAAATGCGACCTATTTGCCAATCACGACCGCCGCGGTCGTAATTCCACAGGTCGAACCTTTCATGCGCGTCAGCATCGCTGCCGACTATGCCGTCCTACTCGTGTCCGCCCTCGCGGCGGAGGGGGGCGTGCGCGCGACGGTGGGGTCGCTCGCCACGCGCACGGGCATACCTGCGCCCACTGTCAACAAGCTCGTTGGCCAACTGGTTCGCGCGCAGATCCTCGCCTCCTCGCGCGGGGTGAGCGGCGGGGTGCGGCTCGCGCGTGAGGCTGCCGACATCAGCCTCGCCGACATCGTCGAGGCGATCGAGGGGCCGATTGCGCTCACCACCTGCCTCGACGCCGATGTGCGCCACCGCTGCGTGCTCGACGACCACTGTCGCATCCGCGCGCGCTGGAGCGGGGTGTCGAGCCTCGTCCGCGATGCGCTGGCGAGCGTGCCGCTGACCGCCTTTGCCCCCGCCTGCGCCGCCCTCGCGCCGGAGCCTACGCCATGAACGCCGTCACCAACGCCCCTGAAGCCCCCGTGCTCGACCAGGAAGCGCGCGACGCCGCCAAGCGGCTCGAAACCTACGAATGGGGTTTCACCGCCGACGTCGAGCAGGAATTCGCGCCCAAGGGCCTCAACGAGGACACGGTCCGCTACATCTCCGCCAAGAAGAACGAGCCCGAATGGATGCTCGAATGGCGGCTGGCGGCGTTCCGGCACTGGCTGACGCTGACCCCGCCCGACTGGGCCAAGCTCAACGTGCCGCCGATCGACTATCAGGACGCCTATTATTACGCGGCGCCCAAGAAGAAGCCGACGCTGGCGAGCCTCGACGAGCTCGACCCGGAAATCCGCCGCACTTACGAAAAGCTTGGTATCCCGATCGAGGAGCAAAAGGTGCTCGCCGGGGTCGAGGGCGCACGCAAGGTCGCGGTCGATGCGGTGTTCGACAGTGTCAGCGTCGCCACCACCTTCCGCAAGGAACTCGAGGCGGCGGGCGTCATCTTCCGCCCGATCTCCGAAGCGATCCGCGAATATCCCGAGCTCGTCCGCAAATGGCTGGGCAAGGTCGTGCCGATGCGCGACAATTACTTCGCGACATTGAACTGCGCGGTCTTTTCCGACGGCACCTTCGTCTACGTGCCCGAGGGCGTGCGCTGCCCGATGGAGCTCAGCACCTACTTCCGCATCAATGCCGAGAACACCGGCCAGTTCGAACGCACGCTGATCGTCGCCGACAAGGGCGCCTACGTCAGCTATCTCGAAGGCTGCACCGCGCCGATGCGCGATGAAAACCAGCTCCACGCCGCGGTGGTCGAGCTGGTCGCATTGGACGATGCCGAGATCAAATATTCGACCGTGCAGAACTGGTACCCCGGCGACGCCGAGGGCAAGGGCGGCATCTACAACTTCGTCACCAAACGCGCGCTGTGCCAGGGCGCTCGGTCGAAGGTCAGCTGGACGCAGGTCGAAACCGGCAGCGCGATCACCTGGAAATACCCGAGCTGCGTTCTCAACGGCGAGGACAGCGTCGGTGAGTTCTATTCGGTCGCGCTCACCAACAACATGCAGCAGGCCGACACCGGCACCAAGATGATCCACAATGCGCGCGGCACGCGCTCGACCATCGTGTCGAAGGGGATCAGCGCCGGCCGCAGCGACAACAGCTACCGCGGCCTCGTCCGCGTCGCCCCGCAGGCCGAGGGCGCGCGCAACTTCACCCAGTGCGACAGCCTGCTGCTGGGCGACCAGTGCGGCGCGCACACGATCCCCTACATCGAAGTCGCCAACCCCTCCGCCACCATCGAGCACGAAGCGACGACGTCAAAGATCAGCGACGACCAGCTGTTTTACGCCATGTCGCGCGGACTCGATCAGGAGGCGGCGGTGGCGCTGATCGTCAACGGCTTCGCCCGCGAAGTGCTGCAGCAACTGCCGATGGAGTTTGCGGTCGAGGCGCAGAAGCTGCTGGGGATCTCGCTTGAGGGGAGCGTGGGGTGATGGCGACGGCCCCCACCCCAACCCCTCCCCTGAAGGGGAGGGGCTTATCGTCGCGCGAAACGTCGCTTCGTTCTTCCTCCCCTCCCCTTCAGGGGAGGGGCCGGGGGTGGGGGCTCTCGGCACAAGACTTGGCAATCTTGCAAGCCCGAGCGCGCGACATGCGGCACAACCCTACGGAGCCCGAGAAACGCCTGTGGCGTGCACTCAGCAACGGTCAGCTCGACGGGTACAAGTTTCGCCGCCAACAGGTGATCGGCCAATACATCGCTGACTTCGCCTGCCCGTCCGCAAAATTGATCCTCGAAGTCGATGGCGACACGCACGTTGACGCTGCTGCCGATCTGGCGCGCGAGCAGGCGTTGGCCGCGCTCGGCTACCGCACCTTCCGCGTCTCTAACGCCGACGTGATGCACAACATCGAGGGCGTGGTGACCGCACTGTCGCTCGCGCTGCGTGAGGCTGCGAGACCCCACCCCAACCCCTCCCCTGAAGGGGAGGGGCTTTCGAGATGAGTATGCTCCAAATTCAAAACCTTTCCGCCACCGTCGCGGATACGCCGATCCTCAACGGCCTCAGCCTCACCATCAACGCAGGTGAGGTGCATGCGATCATGGGGCCGAATGGGGCGGGGAAATCGACGCTTGGCTACACGCTGGCGGGGCGGCCGGGGTATGAGGTGACCGGGGGCAGCGTCAGTTTCCTCGGGCAGGACCTGCTCGCGCTCGAACCGCATGAGCGCGCGGCGGCGGGGTTGTTCCTCGGCTTTCAGTATCCGGTGGAAATTCCCGGGGTCAGCTCGGTGCAGTTCCTGCGTGAGAGCCTCAACGCCCAGCGCGTCGCGCGGGGCGAAGCGCCGATGAGCGCCGCCGACTTCCTCCGCCTCGCCCGCGCCGAAGCCGCGCGGCTCGGCATGGACATGGAGATGCTGAAGCGCCCGGTGAACGTCGGTTTTTCGGGCGGCGAGAAGAAGCGCGCGGAAATGGTGCAGCTCGGCATCCTTGGCCCCAGCCTCGCGATCCTCGATGAGACCGACAGCGGGCTCGACATCGACGCGCTGCGCATCGTTGGCGACGGCATCAACCAGATCATGCGCCGCCCGGACCGCGCGGTGCTGCTCATCACCCACTATCAGCGCCTGCTCGACATCGTGCGCCCCGACTTCGTCCACGTTCTCGCGGGTGGGCGGATCGTCCGGTCGGGCGGACCCGAACTCGCGCTCGAACTCGAACAGCAAGGTTATGAGGCGATCGCGGCATGAGCGTGATCCACCGCCTCGCGCTCGTCGGCGCTGCCACGCTGGTGGCGAGTTGCCAGCAGTCGGAAGCGATGAGCACGACCACCGCCACCACTGTCGAAAACACCCGCGGCGCGGCCGCCGACGAGGCGATGCGCCCCGCCCCGACGCGGAGCGCGACCGACGCCCCGAGTGCTCAAACAAAGGCGCCTTCCGCCACCATCCCCGCGCGCTTTCGCGGCACCTGGGGGATGGCCGGCGAGCAGTGCGGCACGAGCTTCGACGACGGCCGGCTCGAAATCGGCGAGCGGACCGTCCGCTTTCACGAAAGCGAAGGCGAGGTTCAATCGGCCGTCGAGAACGACGGCGCGTTGCGGATAACGCTGGCGCTGGCGGGCGAAGGCGAACGCTGGACGAGCGACTACCGCTGGTCGTTGTCCGCGGACGGGGATCGCCTGACGCAGAACGGCGGCCTCACGCGGGTGCGGTGCCGCCCATGACGCTGAGCGCGACCCTCCCCTCCCCGCGCGACGAAGCGTGGCGCTACGCCGATCACGAGGCGGTGGCGCGCGCCTGGCCTGCGCTGGCCGAGCCCGAACGGATCGTCGTCGCTGCGGGTGAGCGGGTGGCGCGGGTGGTCGACGCGGTGCCGGACCACGGCATCGTGCGCCTTCACGTCGACATCGCGCGCGGCGGGCGGTTCGACCTGCACGCGTTGGTCGCCGGCCGCGACTATGCCCGCGTCGAGCTGACCGCGCTGCTGAGCGAAGGCGCGCATTGCGAGGTCGGCGGCGCCATCCTCGCGCATGGCACCCAGCGGCTGGAGATCGTCACCGACATTCGCCACCTCGAACCCGGCGCGACCTCGCAGCAGACGGTGCGCGCGGTTGCGGGCGGGCGCGCGCAGGCGAGCTTCCTCGGCGGCATTGGCGTCGCCCGTGGCGCGCAGCAGACCAACGCGGAGCAGTCGTTCAAGGCGATGCTCCTCGACCGCGGCGCGCGCGCCAATGCGGTGCCGAGCCTCGAAATCTATGCCGACGACGTGAAGTGCGGCCACGGCGCGACGGTCGGCGAACTCGACCGTAACGCGCTGTTCTACATGGCCGCGCGCGGGCTGCCCCCCGCCACCGCGCGGCGACTGATGCTGCAGGCGTTCCTCGCCGAAGCGTTCGACGGCGCTGCCGACGCGGAAACGCTCGCCACGCACGCCGACGCCGCGCTGGAGGCGATGCTGTGAGCGCGACCCTGTCCGACCCGCTTGAGCGCGACCAGCCGGCGCCGGACATCGCTGCGCCCACCTCCCGTGCGGGAGAGGTCTTGCGCGCGCAGTTCGCCGCTCTCGCCGACGGCTGGCATTATCTCGACAGCGCCGCCACCGCGCACAAGCCGCAGTCGGTCATCGACGCCACCGTGCGCGCGATGGGCAAGGATTATGCGACGGTGCACCGCGGCGTCTACGCGCGCTCCGCCACGATGACGCGCAGTTTCGAAGCCTCGCGCGAACGGCTCGCACGCTTCCTCGGCGGACGGGCGGAGGAGATCGTCTTCACCCGCGGCGCGACCGAGGCGATCAACCTCGTCGCGCAAAGCTATCCGGGCGTGCCCGGCAAGTCGCGGCGGGTGCTGCTGTCGGCGCTCGAGCACCATTCGAATATCGTGCCATGGCAGCTCGCGGGCTGGCAGATCGACGTCTGCCCGCTCACCCAGGACGGGCGTATCGACCTCGGTGCGGCGGAGGCGATGCTTTCGACCGATTTCGACATGATTGCGCTGGCGCATGTGTCGAACGTGCTGGGATCGGTGCTCGACGTGGGCCGAGCGGCCGAGCTCGCGCAGCGGTTCGGCGCGGCGCTGCTGCTCGATGGCTGCCAGTCGGCGGCGCGCTTGCCGGTCGATGTCGCCGCGCTGGGCTGCGACTTCTACGCCTGTTCGTCGCACAAGATGTATGGCCCGACCGGCATCGGCGCGCTGTGGGGTCGCAAGGCGCTGCTCGATGCCATGCCCCCGTGGCAGGGCGGCGGAGCGATGATCGACGAGGTCACTTTCGAACGCTCCACCTACGCCCCCCCGCCGCAGCGATTTGAAGCGGGAACCCCCGCCATCGTCGAGGCCGCAGGCTTCTCCGCCGCGCTGGACTGGATCGACGCAATAGGCCGGGAAGAGATCGAGCGCCACGAGGCCACGCTGGTCGCCAAGGCGCGCGATACCTTGCGCGGCGTCGGTGGCGTCACCCTCTACGGCCCCGACGATAGCGCGGGCATCGTCGCGTTCAACGTCGATGGGGTGCATCCGCACGACGTCGGCACCATATTGGACGAGGCGGGCGTGGCGGTGCGTGCGGGGCATCATTGCGCTCAGCCACTGATGCGCGCGCTGGGCGTCGCGGCGACCGCGCGGGCGAGCTTCGCCGCCTACAGCGACGACGATGACATATCAGCACTCGCCGACGGAATCGCGCGCGTGCGGAGGATTTTCGGATGAACGACCCTCGCCCCATTGCTGTCGAGACCGTTGACGCGGTCGACAAGCCGCCGCGCGCGCGCGTTTCAGATGCGCCCGCCGCGGCCGAACCCGCAGGCTCCGCGCCGAGGCAGCGGGATTATCTCGACGGTTTCCTCGCCGCGACCCCGCCGGAGCCCGATCCGATTGCGCCGGGCGGCGAGTTGCAGGCGGCGGTCGTCGCCGCGCTCAAGGAAATCTATGACCCCGAAATCCCGGTCAACATCTACGACCTCGGGCTGATCTACGACGTGATCGTCGGCGAAGGCGGACATGTCACCATCCGCATGACGCTGACCACCCCGCATTGCCCGGTCGCGGAATCGATGCCGGCGGAGGTCGAGCTGCGCGCGGGTGCGGTGCCGGGCGTCGGCCTCGTCGATGTCGAGCTCGTCTGGGATCCGCCGTGGAACCCGTCGGCGATGAGCGACGAGGCGCGGCTCGAACTGGGGATGCTGTGATGAGCGCGACCACCGCAACCCGCCCGCGCCCCGCCGCGCTCACGCTCACCCCGCGCGCGGAGGCGCGCATCGCTGCGCTGATGGCCGATGCGCCAGAGGGGGCGATCGGCGTGAAGCTCTCCACCCCCCGCCGCGGCTGTTCGGGGCTTGCCTACTCGGTCGATTATGTGAGCGAGGTGGTCGGTTTCGACGAGCGCATCGACACCCCCGGCGGCACGCTGTTTGTCGACGGCGGCTCGCTCCTTTACCTCATCGGCAGCACGATGGACTGGGTCGAGGACGACTTCGCCGCGGGCTTCGTATTCCAGAACCCCAACGCCAAAGGCAGCTGCGGCTGCGGGGAGAGCTTTACCGTCTGAGCGGCGCTCACTGGCTCCCGCTCAGCTGGCCTCCACGTCCTACTCAAAACGGCGGAAAACTCGCGTTTTTGGTGTGAACTTAGCCTGAACTTTCGCGCCCGTCCGCTGCTCGAAACTCACGCCGGGGCGAGCCCGAAATCGACCGCGCGATACTGGTGCCGGTGGCGCGGCTCCTGCTCCGCTTCGGCGAGGTAGCGGCGCATGGCCGCCCGCGCTGGCGCGGTGAGGCGGAGGCCCAGCGCCGCGTAGAGGCGCGCCACCGCCCCCTCCCAATCGGCGTCGAGCGAGGCGAAGTCGACCGTCCCGACCGCGCCCTTCGCGACGCGCAGCCCGGCCGCCAGACGCTCCTCCCTCAGCGCGACCTTGCGCTGCCACTCCGCGCCGATTTCGTGGAGGTCGACCGCGTCGCTCTGCACCCGGCGCTGGGTCGCGACCAGCGACGCCGCCGACGCTTCGACCGCCCCGCGCGGGCGAGTGACTACGGCGAGCCGGGCGTCGGGAAACAGCTCGAGCACCAACGGCAGGTCCTGCACCAGTTGCGGCAGCTTCAGTACCCAGGGCCGCACCGCTTCGCCGGGGCGAGCGCCGCGCTGCCACTGCTGGATGCGCAACAGCATCGCGAAATCCTGATACACGCCGCTCGCGTCTGCCCCCTCGCACCAGCGCGCAAAGGTCGGGAGCCGATACTGGGCCTCGAACAGCGAAGCCCACAGCGACAGCGCGTGATAGCCGAACTCTTCGTCCACCGCGTCGACGCTGGTGGGATGCACCGCGCGCATTGCCGGTTCAATCCAGTGCGCGAGGCTGAGCCCCGCCCGCGCGCGCAGCCGTCGTGCGATGGGAGAGCCCCCCACCGGCGTCCAGCTCTCCCACAGCCGCGTGCCCGCGTGGGCGGGGTCGGCAGCGAGCAGGCGCTGCACCCGCGTCGTCCCCCCGCGCATATGGCCCGCGACGATGATCGGCGGTGCGAGGGGGAGCCGCGCGATCTCCGGGTGACGGCGCAGCAACGCCTGCATCGACGCGCGTCCCTTCAGTGCCGCGACAATCTGCCCGTGCGCGACGGTGCGACCGAGCGGGGTCAGCGCCGCTTCGCGCTCCAGCCCCTCGCACAACCGCTCGAACTGCGGACGCCAGCGTTCGTCGGGACCGTAGTCCGCGCCCGTTCCCAGCGCCGCCGCGAGCAGCGCTGCTGGATCGAGCGACGGGCGCTGCGACCAGCCGCGCCGCCAGCTCCGCTCGAGCCACGCGTTGAGCCGCGCGCGCCGCGCTGCGGCCACCCCGTCCCCCGTCACGCAGGGAGCGTGTCGAAGCGCAGCGGCAGACCGTCGCGCGGCTGCGGGATCGGCCACATCTGCCATGACGGCGCATAACCCTCCGCCACCCGGAACCGCCCCCGCCTTAGCGCGTGTGCAATGAAGATGCGCGTCTGCATCGTCGCGAAGTGGAGCCCAAGGCACATATGCGCGCCGCCGCCGAACGGGACCCAGGCATATTTGTGCCGCGCGCGGCTCGCTTCGGGCGTGAAGCGCAGCGGCTCGAACCGCTCCGGTTCGGGCCAATGCTCGGCCATCATGTGCGTATAGGCAGGATTGATCCCCACCCCCGTCCCCGCCGGGATATGATAGCCGCCGAAGTCGAAGTCGCGCAGCGCCCGCCGGGGGAGCGAGGGCACCGGCGGGATCAGCCGCAGCGCCTCCTTGAACGCCATTTCGGTGAGCTCGAGCTTGTTGAGCGTCGCCGCATCAAGCGTCGTGCCAGCGGGCGCGACCGCCGCGACCTCCTCCGCCAGCCGCTCTTGCCATTCGGGGTGGCTCGCCAACAGCCACACCAGTGACGTAAGCGAACTGGTGATGGTGTCGTGCGCGGCCATCATCAGGAAGTTCATGTGGTCGACGATTCCATCGACCGACAGATATTCGCCCGCATCGTCGCGCGCGCGGGCGATGTGGCTGAAAATATCGTCGCCATCCTCGCTCGCGCGCCGCGTCGCGACCATCGGCGTGAAATAGTCGATGAGGAAGCGCCGTCCCGCGACGCCCCGCCCCATCTTGGTGAAAGGTAGCGGACGGCGCACGATACCGATCGAGGCTTGCACCATATCGACGAACGCGCGGTTTACCCGATCCGCCTCCGGCCCCCACGGCAGCCCGAGAAAACTGGTCGCGGCGAGGTCGAGCGTCAGCTGCTTGATCGCCGGGTAGAAGCGAAAGTCGGTGCCGAGCCACTGCTCGACCCGGGCAGCGATCCCCGCGTCGAGCGCGGCGGCATAGTGGCGCATCGGTTCGGGCTTGAACGCCACCGACAGCGTCTTGCGATCCGCGCGGTGCGCCTCGAAATCCATCAGCATCAGCCCGCGCGGGAACAGCAGGTTGAGCATCGGGCCCCAACCCTGTTCGGAGGAAAACAGCCGCTCACGATCGAACAGCACCAGCTCGTTCGCATCCGGCCCCATCAGCGCGACGTGGCGCGACCCGAAACTGCGGTTGCGCCAGACCGGCCCGAAACGCGCGGTCATCTGCTCCGCAAAGCCGATCGGATCCTTGAGCTGGCGCAGCGTGGTGCCGATCAGCGGCGCGCCGTCATCGCCTGGGATCGCATCGAGCGCGGCGGGATCGGGCGCGGGCAGCCAGTGCGGATTGGCCTCTAGCGTGTGGGCGTTGGCGCTCCAGCCGAACGCGCGAAGCGGGGCGACCGCGCGCTGCGGAGTGAAGGCGGTGGGCGCTGCGGTCACGGCGTGCGGGGGCTCCTCGGTTCGGCCATCGCGGCATCGGAGCGCGACGCACGAGGCGACGGAGTGTGACGGGTTTCGTGCCAAGTTCAAGTCTTGTCAGCGGCACCGGCTGACGCCACATTCGCACCCGTGCCGAAACCTTCAGGGGAAAACGCACATGCCCATTTACTTTCAGCGAAAGGAGGTGATCCGATGTCTCATGGTTCAGCTAGGAGATCGGTCAGGTTCCTTCGGAGCGCGCGCGGCTAACGCTTTGCGCTGATAGCGCTCCGGCTGGGCAACCTCCGGTCGCTGACCATGTCGGAAGGGTCGTCGGGCAACCCCCGACGGCCCTTTCGCGCGTTTTGGAGAGGGGCGCTAGCCAACCCAATGGACCGTCGCCCCGGACCTGATCCGGGGCTGGGCTGATACTGCGCCATCGAGAGAAAGCCCTCCCCGGATGAAGTCCGGGGCGACGATGTGGGAGCCCCCCTCGCCTACAGCCCCGGCGCGCGCTAACCCGCGCGCCATGACGAGCATCGGCATTGTGGGCGCGGACGGGCGCATGGGGCGGGCGATCGCGGAAGAAGCGCGGGAGGTGGGGCTCGCAACACAGGGCATCGACCGCGATGGCGATATCTGTGCGCTGGCTTCGGCAAGCGATGTGCTGATCGACTTCTCGCACCCCGATGCGCTGCAAGCGACGCTCGACGCCGCCGTCGCCGCCGCGACCCCGCTGCTGGTCGGCACCACCGGCCTCGAAGCCGCGCATCACGCCGCGATCGACCGCGCGGCGGGGGCCGTTGCCGTGCTCCAGACCGGCAACACCTCGCTCGGCGTGACGCTGCTTGCGCATCTGGTGCGCGAGGCGGCGGCGCGGCTGGGGCCTGACTGGGACATCGAGATCGCGGAGATGCACCACCGCCACAAGCTCGACGCCCCCTCCGGCACCGCGCTGCTGCTGGGTGAGGCGGCGGCGGCGGGGCGTGGCGCGACCCTAGCGCAGCTGCGGGCCGTGCATGACGGCGTGCGGCGCGAGGGCAGCATCGGCTTTGCCTCGCTCCGCGGCGGCAGCGTCGCGGGCGACCATGACGTGATCTTCGCCGGAGAGGGCGAGCGCCTGACCCTCGCCCACCGTGCCGAGAGCCGCGCGATCTTCGCCCGCGGCGCCATCCGCGCGGCGCAGTGGTTGGTCGGCCGGGCGCCGGGGCGCTACTCCATGAACGACGTGCTGGGCCTCGCATCCCTGACTAGCGAACGGCCGTGAAGCGCGCGGCGATCGAGAGCTTTTTCGCCAAGCTCCAGGGGCTCGATCCCGAACCGCAGAGCGAGCTTGCGTTCAGCAACCACTACCAATTGCTCGTCGCGGTCGTGCTGTCGGCGCAGTCGACCGACGCCGGCGTCAACAAGGCGACCGCCAAGCTGTTCGAGGCGGTGACCACCCCGCAGGCCATGCTCGCGCTGGAGGAGGAGGGGCTGAAGGCGCACATCCGCACCATCGGCCTCTTCAATACCAAAGCCGCCAACGTCATCGCCCTCTCCGCCGCGCTGATCGAGCGGCACGGCGGCGAGGTCCCTGCCGATCGCGCCGCGCTGGAGGCGCTCCCCGGTGTCGGGCGCAAGACCGCCAACGTCGTCATGAACTGCGCCTTCGGGGCAGAGACCTTCGCCGTTGACACCCACGTCTTCCGCGTCAGCAACCGCACCGGCCTCGCGCCCGGCAAGACGGTGGCGGAGGTCGAAGCCACCCTCGAACGCGTCGTCCCCACCCGCTACCGCCGCCACGCCCACCACTGGCTCATCCTCCACGGCCGCCACACCTGCAAAGCGAGGCAGCCCGAATGCTGGCGCTGCCCGGTGGTGGCGGAGTGCGGGTATGAGGCTAAGATCCTCGCGCCGCGGCCGGCGCGGCCGAAGAAGGGGGAGAGGTTGGCGTGAGAAATTTCACCGCAGTTCCGCTGGCTCTTACGTTGGCGGCCTCCCCTGCACTGGCGCGAAGCCAGAACGATGCGGTCGCTTATGAGCTTGCTCCCGTCGTGGAGAATGGCAGCATCACAGCGCTGGCGGTGACGATCCGCCTGCGCGGCGATGCCGACGGGGAGACCAAGATCGACTGGATCGATCGGTGGGCCGACGAAGCGCGTCTCGCACAATGGACGCGCGACATTCAGGTCGAGGGCGCGCAGTCGGTGACCGAAGCGCCGAACGGTGGGCGCATCATTCGCGCCGCGCCCCGCGCGCCGCTCACCATGCGCTATCGTATCGTTTCAGGGCACGCGGCGGACCCAACGGTGCTCGACAGTCGGCAGGCCATTCCCGTCGTCCGTCCAGGGTGGTTCTACGCGGTGGGCGAGGTTCTCTACGCCTTGCCGGACGGCCGCACCGGCGCACCTGCCAGCTTTCGGTGGAGTGGCCCCGCCAACATCGGCTTCGCCTCCGACACTCAGCATGCGAGAGGTCTGGGCGGCCGCCCGCGGACAGTTGGCGACATTTCGGAGAGCATCGCCATCGGCGGTCCCGGCCTCTCAGTGCGTCAAGTCATGGTTGACGGTGCACCGCTGCGCATCGCGCGTATCGGTAGGTTCGAGTTCGACGGGGAAGCCTTTGACCGAACGGCCATCGCGATCCTGGAGGCTGAGCGCCATTTCTGGCGCGACCGCTCGCAATCGCCCTTTTTGATAACAAGCATTCCGCTCACTCCTGCCCCCAACCGGATGAGCTATAGCGGCACGGGCCGGAGCGACGCGTTCGCGACCTGAATAGACAGCCGCGCGGACATCGAAGGTCTTAGCTGGCTCATCGCCCACGAGTATATGCACACCTGGGTGCCGCGACAGCTCGGCGAGCTGCCGCCACGCGATGAAGAGCAAGCCTATTGGTTCAGCGAGGGGTTTACAGACTATCTGACGCGGCGGGTGATGTTGGAAGCGGGGCTCTGGACCCCTGACCGCTTTGCGCGCGACTGGAACGAAATGCTGCGGGCGTGCGCCACATCCACGTTTCGACTGACCCCAAATGCGGAAGCGGCTCGCGTCCAATGGACCGGCGGCATCGACGCAGAGAAGCTTCCCTATCAACGCGGGGCGATGTTGGCGGCGATCTGGCACCACCAGCTCGCCCAGCGCGGCAGCGGTCTGGACCAGATGCTACGTTCGATGCGCGACGACATCGCGCGTTCGGCCCGTCGCCCACCTGACGCCGCGAGCGGGTTCCGGATGGCGGCGAGACGCACCGGCTTTGATGTCGAAACCGCCATCGCGCGCCACCTCGACCGCGGTGAAGCGATCGTGCTGCCGGCCGACGTCTTCGGACCGTGTTTTCGCGTGATCCAGACCGAGTCATCCCGCTTCGATCGCGGCTACGACGCTGCAGCGACAAGTCGCGCGGGGAGAGTTGTCGGTGTCGACCAGCGTTCGAACGCCTACGCGGCGGGCCTTCGTGATGGCATGACGGTGGTTCGCCGTGTGGCAGGCGAATATGGCAATCCCGACGTTGACTACACCCTCGAAGTCCGTGCCGCTGACGGCGCTAACCGCCGCATCACTTACCGACCTGCGTCACGAGAGCGCTTCGAATTGCAGCGAGTCGAGATCACTTCCGGCCGGCATCGGCGCTCCGCGCTGCTTCGCTTCGGGGCCTTCCGCTGGACGCGCGTTGGTTCAGGGCAATCCCACCACCAACCGCAGCGGCCCATCGAAATAGGGCTGATGGCGCAAATGGCCGTGGTTCGCGTCCCACGCGCCGCTTGCGAGGTCCGCGCTAAGGTTTTGCACAAAGCGTTCGACGGCCGCTTGCGGCACCAAGCTCCAGCTCGAGCAAGCAAGCCTCGCGGCGGGGTCGAGGAACATCTCCGGGCGGCCGTAATATGCCTCGTTGAACCCGTCGCGGCAGTGGAGCGGCACTGGAACCGGCTCGATCGAAACACGACCGCCCAGCGCCGATACGATGCGGTCGATCGCAGGGAAACGGCGCGCCTCGTTGTCCCGCACCTCTGGGATGTAGTCGTTGAGCCAATAGTCGTGCATCTGCGCAGGGTCGCCTACGAGCAGCACCACCGGGCCCCGCGTCACGCGGCGCATTTCGCTGAGGCCGCGCTCCAGATCGGACCATTGGTGGACGGTCACGGTTGCCATCAAGGCGTCGAAACTGTCATCGGCGAACGGCAACGCCTCCGCCACCGCGTCGATCGCGCGAACCAGATGTGCGGGTCGCTGGGCGCGCATCGAGGCGGAGGGCTCGACCGCGGTCACTTCGCGGTCGGTCGGCTCGTAACTCCCAGCGCCCGCGCCAACATTCAGCACCGTCCGCGCATCGCCGAGCGCGCGGTGGATCTGCGCCGCAATCTCGGGTTCCGGCTGGCGGAAGCGCGCGTAGCTGCCGCCTACCTCACCATAGTCGACGTCGCCCGCGCTGCCGTCGGCGAAGCGTGCCACCCCTACCGATCCTCGGCGATCCGCGCGTAGAGCTCGGGCCTCCTATCGCGGAAGAAGCCCATGCCGGCTCGGTTGCGGGCGGCTCGGGTGAGGTCAAGGGTGGCGGTGATGACGCCTTCGTCGGCGTCGCCCAGCTCCGCGACGATGTCGCCCCATTCGTCGCAGATGAAGCTGGTGCCGTAGAAATGCTGGCCATCCTCGTCGCCGATGCGGTTGGCGGCGACGACGGGCATTACGTTACTGACCGCATGGCCGATCATCGCCCGCCGCCACAGCCGCCGCGTGTCGAGGCCGGGGTCGTGCGGCTCGCTGCCGATCGCGGTCGGATAGAGCAGCAGCTCCGCCCCCATCAGCGCCATCACCCGCGCGGCTTCTGGATACCATTGGTCCCAGCACACCCCGACGCCGATGGTGGTCGACCCATGCGACCATACCCGAAAGCCGGTGTTGCCCGGGCGGAAGTAGAATTTCTCCTCATAGCCCGGGCCGTCGGGGATGTGACTCTTGCGATAGGTGCCGGCGACCTCCCCATCCGGCCCGACCATGGCGAGCGTGTTATAGTGATGCGGCCCGTCGCGCTCGAACACGCTGGTGGGGATGGTGACGCGCAGTTCGCGGGCGAGCTCGCGCATCGCCTGTACCGTCAGGTGGCGCTCGATCGGTTGCGCGCGGGCGAACAGCTCTTCGTCCTCGACCTTGCAGAAATAGGGGCCGTCGAAGAGCTCGGGCGGGAGGATCAGCGTCGCGCCCTGCCCCGCCGCGTCGCGCACCAGCGCGCTCACCTTTGCGATATTCTCCTCGGCCGAGCCGCCAAGCGCGCATTGCAGCGCCGCCACTGTGATTGTCGTCGGGATCGTCGTCATGGCGCCAGCCATCGCACAGCCCCTCGCGCTTGTCATCGGCGGCGGGTAGGCTGCGCGTCATGAGCAAGGACGACAGCCTCGGCCCGATCCGCGTCGGCATCGGCGGGTGGACCTTCGCCCCGTGGCGCGAGACCTTCTACCCGAAAGGGCTGCGCCAGGCCGACGAGCGCGCCTACGCGGTCGCCAAAATGGGCGCGATCGAGATCAACGCGACCTTTTACGGTCGGCAAAAACCGGCGAGCTGGGCGGCCTGGGCAACAGACTTGCCGCCCGACTTCCGCTTCTCGCTCAAAGGGTCGCGTTACGTCGCCAGCCGCAAGGCGCTGGCGGAGGCCGGCGACGGCATCGCGCAGTTCGTGGCACAGGGTTTCACCGCGCTGGGGCCTAACCTCGGCCCGATCCTGTGGCAGTTCGCCCCGACGCGGCAGTTCGATGCCGACGATGTCGAAGCGTTCCTCGCGCTGCTCCCCGACGCGCACGACGGAGTGCCGCTGCGTCACGCGCTCGAACCGCGCCACGAAAGCTTCGCCGACCCGCGCTTTGCGGACTTGTGCCACGCCCGCGGGGCGACGGTGGTGTTCGCCGACGACGAGACCTACCCTTGTATCGATGCGACCGTGGGGGCGCCGTTCGTCTACGCCCGCCTGCAGCGACAACGCGCGGAGATAGAGACGGGCTACTCCGCCGAGGAGTTGCAACATTGGGCAGAGCGCGCGCGGGGCTGGGCGGTGGGCGGGCGCGAGGTGTTCCTGTTTATGATCAACGGCGCCAAAGAACGCGCCCCCGCCGCAGCGCTGGCGCTGCAAGCCGCACTCGCAGAAAAAGCACGCTGAGGCACTGGCGACGCGCGCCGCGCATTGCTAAGGCCCCGCGCCACGCACCCGTAGCTCAGCTGGATAGAGCGTTGCCCTCCGAAGGCAAAGGCCACAGGTTCGAATCCTGTCGGGTGCGCCAGTCAACTGCCTTAGTGCGTTGTTTTCAAATACAATTTGACGTAGTTTTAGAAGGCGTTCCTACGATTGCTCCCACACAATGTGCGGGCTTTTCCAGTACATTCTGGGGCTTTCCGGGACGCACCTAGGTGCGTGAAGGCAATTTCCGGCGCGCTAGTCGTCTCCGTTTTGCGCCCGAATCTGGAGCGTGCAGGATACGTTCTTCCCGCTCGAATTCGCCCGTTTCCTGCAATCTTCGATATTGTCGCGGTTATCTCGCTGCATATCAGCCGCCGCAACTAGGACGTGCCATGCTTGAGGATCGGCACTCTGCATCATTCTGCTGCCCGCGTCCCACCGCGACGAATCTCCGAGTGCTCTTTCCGCCATCCGTTCGGGCCAATGCCAGCTTTCGGGCATGGCCCGCGCGATGGTGCCGGGCAGGATCGACCAAAGCAGCATACCGGCAGCCAACCCGATGCCCGCGAAGCGCCAGGTCTGGCGTTTCTGCTCGCCCTCGGTGCGGACCCCCCCGACAATCGCGGCGAGCCGACCGGTTGCAAGGTCCAGGTCTTTGCGGCCTTGCCGGAACAGGTCGCTGCTGTCCCGCAGCATGTCGAGCGAGGCGCGTTTGATCTGAGCTGCAATGTCTTCCGGGGTCAGTTCGATGGCGGGCTTGTTGCCGATTGCGGTCAGCGTCTTGGAGACCTGTGCCAGCTGATCGGCCATCTGGCCGAGCGTTGCCGTGTAGTCAGGGATCACGATGTCGGCTCGCTCCCTGGCCATGTTCTGGACCGTATGGCGCACCATTGCCATCTCGCCTTCGAGACGGGCGAAGGCTTCCGTCGCCGGATCGGTTTCCGTCACGGCCTCCGGTTCAGGGTCCGGCGCGGGCGGTTCCTCAACTTCGAGGTCCAGTTGCACTTCTTCGATTTGATCGTCTTCCATCATTCAGTTCCTAAATGCCCATGTCGAAAGCGCGGGTGCGCTCGCGGGTGAGGGTTGCGGTGAGATCATTGGCGATGCTGCGTTCGGGCTTCGGATCGATGCCAAGTTCGCGCGTCTTGCCTCGCAGCAGACCTTCGACCTGCGGATCGCGCTCAAGCCCCTTCGCAAGCCCGGTTAGCTTGGCCGACACGCGGGCGGCGCCCGCACGGTCGCCCTGCTGCTCAAGCTGCTTGCGCGCCGCGCTCAGCCCCAGCCAGTCGCTGACAAAGCGCTCGGATCGTAGCGCCGGATCGGTGCGCACTGCAGCTTCGTGCTGCATGGCGCGCATGGCTTCCTGGCTGCGCCCGCCTGCGGCCTCTGCAAGCAGCTCAGGACGCCGATCCAGTGCCTTGGCAAGATCGGTGGCGGCATGGGGCCGGATCGCGTCGAGCGCCTTCCCTGCCTTCTCCAGCGCGTCCTTCTGATGCGGGAGAACGGGCAAGCCCTGGGCCTGCATCGTCCCGATATCGCCAAGCGCACGGGCATAGCGTTCGACAGCGCGGAGCTGGTTGTTCTGCGTGTTCGACTGCACCGGAAGCGGTTCGAGCTGGCGAGCCTGCGGACGGAAGTTCCCGAAGATGGATTTGGCGCGTTCCGGCACCTGCCGAACCATCTCCATGACCCGCTCGCGGAAGCTGATCCCGCGCAGTTCGGCGAAGGCCTGTTCGGGCTTGTAGTCCCCCGCCATATCCTTCCCGCGCTCGCGGCTCAGGTTGCGGACAAGTTTCGACTGGTCGGCAAAGTCATTGCGGCCATAGTGCAGCGCCAGCCCGTCGCGATGGCGCGACATCGCGACATAGGCGGAATGGCTGTCCATGCCCGGCGTGGCGAGCACATGGGCGCGGTCCACGGTCATGCCCTGCGCCTTGTGGATCGTGGCGGCGTAGCCATGATCGACATGGGCATAATCCTTGGTGTCGAACGCGACTTCGCGGCCTTCGTCGGTGCGCACGGCCATGCTTTGTGCGCTGGCCATTGCGACCGTGCCGAGCGTGCCGTTCTTCACCCCAAGACCGCGCTCGTTGCGCAGGAAGATGATGCGGTCGCCCGACGCAAACTGGCGTTCGCCGCGCGCTGCTTTGATGGTGGCATCGGCACCCAGTGCGCCAGCCTCGCGCATCTTCCCGCGCGCCATCTGGTTCAGTTCGCGCACCTCGTCATTGGTGTGCGTGAGGATGATCCGGCTGTCGTCGGGGCTCGCCTGCCGCTCCCGATCCCAGCGTTCGATCAGTTCGGCGCGCGCAGCCTCGCGGCTCTCGGCGGCATGGACCATCCCGCGTTCTTCATAGGAGCGGATTGCTTCTCCAGTTCGGCCCGTGGCGAGGTGTCTGGTCGCATCCTGCTGCCATGCGGATAGCTGACGGCGAACCTCGCTGATCTCAACGCCGCCTTGGCGTTCGTGGATCGCCCGGAAGGCTGCGCCTGCCTCGATGGCCTGGAGCTGCTGCTGATCGCCCACCAAGACCACCTTCGCACCGACTTTGGCGGCATGGGACAGTACGCGCTCCATCTGGCGCGTGCCGACCATGCCCGCTTCGTCGATCACGAACACGTCGCGGGAGGTGAGCTGCTCGCGACCCTTACTCCACTGGTGCTCAAGGCTCGCAATGGTGCGCGAAGCAATACCGGAGCCATTCTCCAAGCCCTCGGCAGCAATGCCGGACAGGGCCGCGCCGCGCACAGTGTAGCCCGCGCTTTCCCATGCCTCGCGCGCCACGCCCAGCATCGCGCTCTTGCCGGTTCCGGCATAGCCAACGACAACCGCAAGGCCCTTGCTGGCGGATACATGTTCGAAGGCGGATTTCTGCGCGCCGGACAGGACTAGGCCGCGCTTTACCGCGCTGGCGAATGCGGCGTTACACTGAATGTCATTGACCGCATGGCCCGTGCTTTGCGCCATTGCGTCAGCGGCGCGATGCAGGCGCTGTTCGGTCTCGATCATTGCCCGCGAAGTGAACCGGTCCTGCCCGCGCCCGTCGTTACCCAGGGAGATTAAATCGGGCGATGCGCGCACGGCATTGTACGCCGCGTCGAACTGCTCCTTGCCGTCGCTATGTCTGTGAACGAAGGCGGCAAGATCGCGCCTGGTGAACGTCGCCTGCTGGTGCGTGATCGCATCCAGTGCCAGCGCGGGATTGGCGATGATCCGCTTGCCATTGCGCTGGGCGATGGCACGGTGTTCCTCGATCCGCTCGGCCTCCAGCCCGCGTCCGCCAATGCGTGAGGCTGCGGGACCGATCTTGTCCTGCGGCTCCAGCGCAATGCCTTGCGCCTCCAGGCTCCGATGGTCGATCCGCGTATCGATGTCGCGTTCGGCCAGCGCGCGGTTCACATGATCGGCCCAGCGCTCGCGCCATTGTTCGATCAGCGCGGTCTTGTTCCAGTTGCGGACCTTTGCGCCAAAGCCGCCCTTGGTGACCTCGCGCATGGTCAGCATGACATGCGCGTGGGGCTTGGCCTTGCCGTCTTCGCCAATATCCCAATGGACATTGAGATCGGCGATCATGCCCTTCTCGACGAACTCGGCTTTCACGAACTCGCGCGCCAGCGTGATGTTGTCCTTCTTCGACAGTTCGCGGGGCAGGGCGAACTCGACCTCGCGGGCGAGCTGGGCATCCTTGCGCTTCTCGGCGGCCTCGACTGTGTTCCACAAGGTGGCGCGATCTGCGAAGGCCTCGGGTGCGCCTTTGGGCAACATCACTTCGGAATGAACGACGCCTGCCTTGTTGGTGAAATCATGGGTTCTGTCGATGCGTTCATCGTGCAGCCGCTCGCCTGCACGATAGGCTGCCGCCGCTACGGCGCTGCGTCCGCTCGACCTTCCGATGACCTTTGCGCTGAAGTGAAAGATTGCCATGGCGGCAATCCAGTTACACCGCAAACGCCACGTCGGCACGACGTATAAGCGCGCCCTCTCATGATAAAATCCTGATCGGGACTAGGCGGTATCAGACTGTCCCGGCGACCTTACTGCATTGGGAAAGCTCACCGATTATCATCTCCATCACACCAACGATGGAGACAGCAGATGCGCAAACCCCGCGATTTTGATTCGGAGCTGAAGGCCCTGGCTGACAAGGCAAAGCAACTGAAGGAACGCCGTGTGCGCGACCTTGGCGCGCTCGTCACGGCGACCGGAGCCGACACGCTCGATGCCGATGTATTAGCAGGCGCGCTGCTCGATGCAGCGGAAAACTCAGACAAGGCAATAGGGGAGGGCTGGCGCAAGCGCGGCGCGGCCTTCTTTCAAGGAACAACGCGCGACACTGCGAACGGACCTCGCCAGCAGCAGGAAGGCACTCTCCCGCTCGACGGCGGCGCGGCATAGGCTTGAGGCAGCGAAAGCGCGAACCGACATGCGCGAATGGCAGGTCAAACGTCGTGAACGGACCCGGCAACTGATCGAGCTGGGCGGCCTGGTTGCAAAGGCCGATCTGGTCGAGCTGACCGATGATGATCGCGCCGCGCTCTACGGTGCGTTCCTTACCGTCGCCGCCAAGCTGCGCGGGCCTGATGGCGCGCAGGCGCTGGTGCTGTTCAGGCGTAAGGGCAAACGGGCATTTGAGGAGGAGCAATTGAATGATGGATAGCTGCGGGGGCCGAACGGCAACTGGCACGCTAATCCCGTCCTAAAATTGAGCGGGTTAACTCAGCCAATCCGCTAGCGTCTAGGTGAGCGGACAATGCATCTTTCTGTAGCAATTCCTCTGTCAAATGTGAGTGGAATTTCTCGAACAAAAGGTTTGGTGAATGAGCAAATAGGTCCACCTCTTTGCCATCTGCCAGAGCTGAAAGTGCGTCGATCAACTCCGGACTTTCTTCCTTCCCAAACACTTCCAGAAACCCATCGTGTGTCTGCACGGTGAAGCCGTTTGCGCGGAGGGCGAGTGCCAAGGTCGTTGTTCGAACGGAACCTGTTTTTGTCGCTATGACAGCAGCGTTGTCGCTGAGCTGCGCAATCCTTCCGGGGTCGAATTGCAGTTGGGTGTAATTGCTGCGTGCCTCGTCGAGTAGCTCCAGCGCAGTCGCATCAAGATAGATCGGGCGCTCTTGGCCTTCTAGAACGGCGAACATTCGCTCGATCACCCGGTCATGGATGTTGCCAGGGTCGCCCCCAAAGATGGGCGGCACTCCCGCTTTCGCCGGTGCAACCAGGATGACACGATCCCGGTCGAGAACTTCCTGCACCAGCCAACGTCTGCCCGAAAAAATGAGAAGCATTCCGGGCGCGATCATGTTGTCGATGGGGAGCGTTCCAAGCTCCTTGCCGCCGGAAATCAGCCGGTATTCCTCTGGTGTCTGGAACACGGCATAGAAGGTGTAATGCTCGACCAATTTCTCGCCCATTGCACCGAGCAGCAGCAGTCCATCACTGGTTTGCTCGATGAGCGCAGTCTCGAGATGTCCGAGCGCCCGCAAAACATCCAGGAATAGCTGTGTATCGACCTGACGGAATGGCCCGATCTGGCAGAGAATCCCGTAGAGTTGCTGCGCACGTATTCCGCCTCGCTCGGCGATCACCGAAAGGATTTGGTGAACGAGGGTCGAAAGGTGCAGGGCCTCGCGTTGCGGCGGTTCACACCAGCCTTCCAAAAGCAATTCGATCATCGCAATGGCCCGCACCATCCCAAGGCGAAGACGGTCCGAAAAATTGCTGGTAGGCTTGAGCTTCGCCTCGACTGCGTATTGCCGAAGGATGGCTGGCTTGCCCGGTCGCCGCCCTGATCGGCCAAGCCTTTGCCTGAGTGATGCGACGCTGAACGGTGCGCCAATCTGGCCGACACAGGTTACATCGCCAATATCGATTCCCAATTCCAGCGTGGAAGTGCAGACGGCAGTCGTCGGCGCAGTACCATCTTTCAGGCGACGTTCTACGAAGTCTCGATGCTCGCGCGATAGGCTGGCGTGGTGAGGGTAAAACTCCTGCGGCAGGTGTTCCTTTTCGCAAAGTGCGCGCAACCGATCTGAGTAGATTTCAACTGCCTGACGCGCACCGCCAAAGACAAGATTGTCGCTGCCTCTCAGGTGTTCGAATAGGTGCTGCGCAATGGCATCCGTCGCTGAAGGGCCTTCATCGTCCTTGTCGCCAGCAACGTAGCCACGGAGCTGAAGCTGTAATTCGGCTGATCCGCCTTCGGCTATGACCTGTTCGACTTCACCTGGGCTGTCAGGGCGAAGATAAGCCTTCGCCAGCTCCATATCTCCGAGCGTGGCCGACAAACCAACCCGGCGAATAGGTCTCTTTAAAGCAATTTCGAGGCGCGTGAGAAGTGAACGCATCTGGATGCCGCGCTCACTGTCGAGGACCGAATGCAATTCATCGAGAATGACTGCGCGCGTTGCGCCAAACAGCCTTGGAATTTCCAATCCGCGTCGAATGAATAGCGCTTCAAGAGACTCCGGGGTGATTAGCAGCACGCCCCTCGGTCGCTTGGTAGCCTTAGCCTTCACCGATGACGAAACGTCGCCATGCCACGGCGTGATAGGCAATTCTGTATCGCGACAAATGTCTTTAAGTCGCCGCGCCTGATCGGTGATGAGCGCCTTGAGCGGTGCGACATACAGAACATCAAATCCGGAGTCCTCACTGGGTTCGTCGAGCACCTGGGACAGTAGCGGGAGAAATGCGGCTTCGGTCTTGCCTCCGGCGGTGCTGGCAGCGACAATCAGGTCACGATTGCCGTCCATAAGCACGTGCGTTGCGCGCGCCTGAATATCGCGCAATTCCTTCCAGCCTTGCTGACGTATCCATTTCTGGATTGGTCGAGCCAGCTTGTCGAATGCCGTGCTCACAGTCGGAAGCTGGCTAGCTCGTCGCTCTCGGGAACAGCGCCAACGCCCTCATCCACGTCGCTCATGTCGTCACCAGAATCCTCCGCCACGTCGAGTTCTTCGATGAGGTCTGACCATTCGACGCCGGGGTTTTGTTCGAGCACCGCCAGAAGATTCACGAATGCCGTGACCGTGTTCCGGGGGGTTCTGAAATAGGCCTCCCCGATCCTGTCTGAACAGTGTGCCATAAACGCTTCCAGGGCGTTGTCTGACAGGATTGCTTCATCGCCCTGCATGACGGCGCGAATGTTGGCCAAGAGCACGAACAAATCTTCAGGCGTAAGGCTGGCCAGTCGAATGACCGGCCCGGAAAGATCGACCAGTCCGTCACGCGCAAAGGTGTTCTCTGCGAGGCGAGACTGGAGAGCCTCATAGCTGTAGAGGCCGCGCCGCGTGTTCATGAGGAATTCCGGCGTTCCTCCCATGAGGAACCCAAGGTTCTCCGCGCTCCCCTGCAGAACGTCGTTCAGGATGCGCAGGATTTGCTCATAGTTGGCATTGCGGGCTTGGGATGAAGTCAGCTTGTAGAGGTTGACCATCTCGTCAAGTCCAACGAGCAGGCCCTTGTAGCCCGCTTCACAGACAAATGCCGACATCAGTTTGAGGTGGTCGTAAACGCTGGCGTCATTGACGATGGTGCGAACACCGAGAGCCTTGCGAGCATCGGTCTTTGTCGCAAATTCGCCGCGCAGCCATCGAATTGCTGCCGATTTCAGCTCTTCATCGCCGGTTTCGTGCCCCTCCCAATACCGGCGGATCACCTGCGCGAAGTCGAAGCCTCCTGTAAGCTCCTCGAAATGGGCAAGGCGCTGGCGAATGACCTCGTCTGTCGATTGTTCTTGAGCCTCGGCATCGTGCTGAGCCTGGCTGACAAACCGCTCGACAACACTTGGCAATGCACCGCCATCCGGCTTGGTGCGGGTGGCAAGGTTTCGCGCCATCTCTGCGTAGAGGCCCCGTGCTTGACCGCCGGTCGCGTGGATGCGTCGATCCGGGGCAAGGTCGGCAAACATGACGACCAGTCCCTTTTCGAGCGCCACAAGCCGGATCAGATTCATGAAGAAGGTCTTGCCGGAGCCATACTCGCCGATGATGAAACGAATTGCTGAACCGCCATCGGCGATCCGGTCCATGTCCTTGACGAGTTCTTCGATCTCGCGCGCTCGTCCGACCTGGATGTGCCGAAGCCCCAATTTGGGAACAACACCCGCGCGTAGCGCCTGAACGATGGCGTCGCGTTCGCGCGGCTTCAGTCTCGACATGAATTAGTCCCCCTTCGCCATCTCGGCTCTCAACGTATCGGCTATGTCCGGCGATACGTCATATCCGTCATATTCATCGAGCAATGCTTCATCGAATTTATCGAAAGCCCACTCATTGACTACCTCAAGCGCGCCAGAGGGCATGAGGCCTTGCTTGCCGACGATCTCGTCAAACTCTTCGTCAGTCCAGTGTTCGCGCTGGATTATCTGCTCCACCAGCAACGCGTGCTTGGGATCGAGGCCAGCCATTGATGATGGAAGGGCATTTGCTGCGGTGGCTTGGTCGTCCACGTCTTCCTCGGTCGAGAAAATCTCGCCGAGTACGCTTGAAACGCGCTCGGTGTCATTTCGAATAGCGGCAATACGCGCTGCATCGAGCGACCCGGCTTTGGCTTTTGGCTCGTCCGGTATTTGTTCGCCTGGTGCTTCAGCTTCGGCGGCTTTGACGCGAACAGGGCCGTCTGGCACGTCGCCAGCGTGGAGGTCGGCGTAAACGAGGCCAGCATCGATCCCCAGAGCTTTATAGATCTTCTCGATGCAAGCCACTTCTTCAGATTGAATCACGCTGTCAGCGTGGGCTATCGCGACAACTGCCGCGCGCAGAGCCAGATGATGCTCAGCGTCCGCATCTTTCAGCTTGCTGCGCAGCCATGACATGTCTGGCGGAACATCGACATACCATTCGAGGTTGGCGTGGAGACGCTTTCTTTCAGGCTCAGTCAGGCCGCTAACAGCGTCGATCTTTTCACGGAGTGCTCTGCGTTCGGCTTCCACAATTTTGCTGTCGGCATGTGCGACGAAGGTCGCCAGCGCTAGTTCGAACAATTCGGTTCGATAGGCTGGGGAGACGTCTTCAAGCTGTTCGACCGGCCCACCCAATTCGAAGATCACGACGGGTTCGTCGATCTTCGGCCCACGCAGTGAAAATCTCGGGTCGGGTGCCATACCGAAGCCGATACGGGCGAGTGCATCCGCTGCGCCAGTCAGGTTCCGCTTGCCGAGCTTCTCCGGCGTTTCTCCTTCTAGGCGCGAGATCACATCGAGTGCTGGGACCAACCCGCCTGCGGCTACTTGTTCGCGCGCCCAGTCCTTGAGTTCTTCCAACTCTTCTGACGGGAACAGACCCCAAAGCTCAGCAGGTAGCAGCGCCTGCGCTTCAATGCTCCCACGGCCATCTGGATTTCGCCCAAGATACCGGCTGAACTTATCGAGCTCATCCATCGCCTCATCTGCGATCTTCTGCGCCTTCTGCACCGGCGACCGCAAATCAGTAACGTCGGGAATCGCCACATCTCCGCCATCTCCCGCCGTGAGATTGACCGAGCAATTGAACTCGCTGGATGCAGCACGATAGTCCATTTTCAGAAGCTTGCGAGGCGTTCGAACTTTCAAGCCATCAGGATAAAGCGCGTCGAACTTCAATTTGAAAAGTGCCTTGAATTCGTTGCCGCAACGCTCGGCTGGGGTGCGAAGGCGTCGCTCTGGGTGGCAATCCAGCCAGAGATGCAGCCATTCGGCATCAAAGGCTTTGCCTTCGGCGATCATGCCGCCGAGCGCGAACTTCAGCGAAAATGGCAAATCCCAGCTACGGTTCTCAAGGATCGTCTGCTTAAGTGTCGCATCGTCCAAGGAGATGCCGCCCATCGCCATGATACGCGCGATGTCGAGAAACTCACCGAGATACCTTTGGGCGGAGTAATTGTGGGCGAAAAGAGCCTTCAGACGTTCCACCTCTGCAACGATTTCCTGCTTCTCATCGTCGGGTGGTTGGTCGATCAGAAACCTGCGCTCCAGACCATAGAAGAACAGGAACATGTAGCCTGGGTTGATCGTCCCATCTTGGCGACCACCAGCCAGCCAGTCGAGATAGGTGGCCCTGCACACGGCAGGAATGCTTGAGTACCCCGGCCAATATGACATGTTATCGCCATTCTTGTCAGACCCGGACCGCGCGACGGATAACGATGGGTCGATGTAGGCCCGACAGCTCTCGCCATAGTAAGATGAGCCAATACGCGGTGGTTTGCCGACGTAGACCATCCCATCGATCGTGCGATCTGCAATGGTGACGGATTGCCCTTTGCGCACCCAACCTTGCGACCTTGCCAGTGGCTTTTCCTTCGGCTTTTTGGGCTTCGAATGCTGATTTAGAAATTGGTTCGCTTGGCTTTGCCGGGTCTGCTTTTCAGCGGCCCTTCGCTCCGTCGCCGCTTCAAGTTCGGCTCTCGCTTGCTGCCCGGCCCGGATAAGCTCGGCATTATTCTGTCGCGGCTGGTATGTTCCGGGTTGGCTCGGTTGTTCGTCTTCTCTCCCCAGCGGGACAGGGCTATTTGCGAGTATCTCCCGCTCTGAGATTTTGGTTGCGCGACGCTTTTCGTACCACCAGATGAAAGCAATCGGCGCGAGGAGTGCGAACAATGCTTCAAGCGCATCGGGTAGACTGTCTAATGCAATTGCCGCGATTATTACGCAAACAAAGAAAGAGACGACGTAAAGCCCGATAATGCGGATGATTTTCCAGACAATCGACATACGCACTACCTGCCATTTTGCGGATGAGAGGTCACGTTGATTTTCGCCAAGCGCATATTCAGTCAGCCGAGAAGTACCTTCTCCAGAACCTCAATCAGCTCTTTCCGCTTCTCAGACAGCATCTTTTCCAGATTCCGCTGCTTCCACAAGACTGCTGGCAAGTGCCTCGCTTCTGGTATGCCGAGAAGTTCCCAGTCCGGTTCACCGCGCTTAAAGCCGATCAGGAACTCGCGATGTGCCTTCGGCATTTCGCCAACCACTGTGGCGATGAGCGCCTCGCGCGTAGCCTCTAGATCGGCAAGCTCGACATTCTCTTGCGTCATGCCGACAAAGCCGCGCTCGAATTCCTCGGCGAGCGGTTTGCGGGTCGGAGCGAGCACTTCGGCCATCGGGCGATTGTGGCTGATGAGGTAAACGAGGAATGCGCGACGCAGTTCGTCGCTTATACCTTCATTCGCCAGTAGGTCTCGCACGTCGAACAGGTCACGCGGGTGCTGGCGATCCAGCGCCGCCACGATCTTCCCCGCATAGAGGTCAGCGAAGGAAACAACCTGCATTTCGGCGAAACCGAATGTGTCTTCGACTGCGGGAACGACGCTCATGACCTCGGGGTCGTAGACGGTGCCACGCAAGACAGGCGTGACCTCGATCTTGATCTGAACGCTTTCGGAGCGAACGATGAGCTTGGTGATGATGTTGTCGCCTGCTGAACGCGATGGGGCGACCGCCGCGCCCGGTATCCCGCTTTCGATCCGCTCCTTGATCCGCAGCATCGCCGCGTCGATGGCTGCGAGCGATGAAGCGCGATCCTCGACCGGCAAGTAGGTCAGGTCGATGTCCACCGAGAGGCGCGGCAAGTCGCGCACGAAGAGGTTGATCGCCGTGCCGCCCTTGAGCGCGAAGCACTGCTCTTGCGCCACGAACGGGATGGTGCGGATCAGGAGGGCAACCTGCTGCCGATAGGCGTCTTGGAAGGCCATTTCCTATTGCCCCCCAAGATCGGTAGGCACCGTGATGTCGTATTGCGGATCAAGCCTGCCCCCCTTCACCAGAACCCGTTTGCCTGAACCCAAATCGATCCTGGCCAAGTCGAGTTTCGGTCGCCACGCATGACGGTGCCGGTCGGCAAAGAACAGGAACAGCCGCTTCACCTTAACGCTGGAGCAGGCTTCGAGAAGAAATTGCAGGCGGCGCGGGCTGAGATCGCTCAAGCCTTCCATTAAGGCATCGACCTGATGAAAGCTCTCATGCCTGGGCAGTTCGTCGAGCAATTCGAGAACGGCGCGCTCCTTGCTCGAATAGCGAACAGGCAATTGCGCGCCAGCGGCATTATACATGGTGGGGCTTGGCAATGGCGGCGTGTCGGCATTTGCCGGAAACAGGCGCAAGCTGTTGTGCCATGCGAATGTCACTGCGAGCGGCAAATCACCCAGCCAGGTTGGCGGTCGTGTCGGTCCGTATAGGTGAACTGTCTGGACGTTTGCTGAAAGGTAGTGGGCATAGCCTTGCTGTTCGAGCGCGGTGCGACCGCCAACGATCAGTGGAAGGTCAAGCATGGTCTGGAGCGAGATTACGACCTGCTGCCAGGTCACAGGCCCGCGTGAACGGCGATAGACCCGTCGCGCTGGGCTATCCAGCCAGCCGGAACTTACATACTGGCTACGCAGCGCGGACGAATAGCCATTGGCCTCCAGCCAGGCGGCATCGACCAGAAGTCCTTCCGGGAGCTCTTGCTGGAGTTGGTTTAGCTTGCTGTCCAAACGCGTAGCCATACTTAGTGTTTTGCCACTTATGTAAACTCGTGTCTAGTTTGAAATATCCTCAAAAGACTAAGCTAAACTTAGTGTTCTGGCGAATACTCAAACCGCGCAGCCAAGCCGATTGCAAGAAAGCAGACATGATTCGTGCGCGAAATCCGGCAAAGCTGGCGCGTAAATCCGTCGCTGCTCTCGCAAATTCGCGCGTGCCAGCCGCAAATTCGCATCGAACGAAAAAAATCTCAAAACCAAAGGCAACGGAGCGGTTTGTCCGTAAAGGTCTCGGACCGTCCATAGTCGGTTCAAATCGTGCAAATCGTTGAAGAATTGCCCGAATTCCAGCTGAACCTGGCCCTTGCGCCTCTCAGAAAAGTTCTCATTATGTTCCGCAGAGGGGCTGCCGATACCAAAGAGAGAATGCCCTATGTCGAATAGCGAACGCATCATCCGCCTCAAGACCGTGCTCGACCGCACCGGCCTTTCCCGCTCCACCATTTATCGCAAGATCGCAGAGGGCACGTTTCCGTCGCAGGTCAAGATCAGCATCCACGGCGCGGGCTGGCACGAGTCTGCCATCAATCGCTGGATTGCCGATCCCGCCCACTATCGTGAAGAGGAACCGGCGGAATGAGCGGCCATAAACCTGTCGAGCCGATCTGCGTCAGGATCAATGACGCGGCTCGCATGATCGGCGTTGGGCGCACGAAGCTCTACGAATTGATCTCCAGCGGTGAACTGGAAACGGTAAAGATTGGCAACGCAACGCGCGTTACCACTGCCAGCCTTCGCAAGCTTGTCAGGCGACGGATGCTCTTACGGTAGCAGAATCTGCAAGCGGAGGATTCAAGCGGTTGTCGTTACCCTCAATCCGACCGCCCCGATCAAGACCATAACAATGCAGATATATTGAATGGCACCAAGCCTTTCGTTGAATGCGAATACGCCAATCGCTGTCGCCGCAACGATTCCGACACCGGCCCAAATGGCATATACGACGCCCACAGGGAGCGCCTTCATCGCCGGGGCAAGCACCCAGAAGCAGGCCGAGTAACAGAATATTGAAAGTGCGCCCCAATGCCACTTCTCAAAGCCATTTGAGAGTTTGAGCAGAAACGTGCCGGTCACTTCCAGCGCAATTGCCATTCCAAGAAAGATCCATGCATTCATGGTTTGCTGCTCCCGCTTGCGGTGTTGAAATTCAGGATGTCTTCAAGAAAGGCTACGTGATCTCGGAAAGCTCGTTTGCCCTCAGGTGTCAAAGAGGCCCACGTGCGATTTCGTCGTCCGACCGCTTCCTTCTCCAATGAAATGTATCCGGCCTTCTCCAGTGTCTGGAGGTGAGCCCCAAGGTTGCCATCAGTAGCCCCACTAATTGACTTGAGAGTGGCGAAATCCAGAGGCTCAGGGTCACCATCGAGCGCCGCCATGATGCGCAATCGATGTTGCTGATGGATAATCTCGTTACCCAGAGTCATGGTCGGCGAATCCAGAATCCACCCACGATCAGCGATGGACCACCACCAAACGCCAAACAAAGCGAAAGCCATCCTGGAAGTAGCCACCAACCAATGCAGGCAAAAATAAGCACCACGGCAGCAAGCACCAGAAAGCGCCTGCCCAGCCATACGCCAAGCAACGCGTAGCTTGCGGTGAGAACAAGGGCACAGACCATACTCGCTGTGCGCACGTCGGGGCGAATGATGGCAAGCAAGAACACCACGAACGAAACTGCAATCAGCCACGATGCAAATGACCTGTTGTCAGAGGCACGTCTTGGGCGAGTGAAGGTCCAGCCAAGAGCAAAGAGCCAGCCGAATGCCCAGACAAGCTCTGCTCTTTCAGAAAGAAACTGTTGCGCCGCAAACCCGCTCAGCCAGACCGCCCCCCAGGCGGATACAATAGACCCAATCTCTCGATAGCCTCGAAGCTCAGCGGACTTCCGCCGTGCAGCAGAAACCTCATCTAGCCCGGCCCTTGCAATCTCTTGATCCATGATGACTCTATATCACAGAGTAAACTCTGTGCAACAGAGTAATGTGCGCAGGTCAATTCGTGTAAGGTTCATTGGAACGCAAAAATTCTGCCCACATCGCCATCAGCTCACGTCGTTTGTCGAAGAAGTCGGTGCGGCGATAGGCTGCTTCGACCTGGTTGCTCAGCTTGTGCGCCAAGGCCTTGTCGGCCACTTCCTTCGGAAAGTCGGTCTTCTCTGCGGCCCAATCGGTGAAGGCAGAGCGGAAGCCGTGGACGGTTGCGCCCTTGATCCCGGCATCGCGCAACAGCTTAGTCATTGTCATGTCGCTGATGGGCTTCTCGCCATTGTTCGAGAAGACGAGGCCTTCGTCGCTCGTGCGCAGTTTCCAGCGTCGACGCAGAATGGAAACCGCTGCCTTAGAGAGCGGCACCAAATGCGTTTCCTTTGCCTTCATGCGCTCGCCGGGGATGGTCCAGACCGCCTTGTCGAGGTCGATCTCGGTGAAGACCGCATTGCGCGTTTCGCTTGACCGCACGGCGTTGTAGATTGTGAAACGCAGGGCATCGCGGCCCGTGGTGGGTGATGCGGTCGCCAGCTCCTTCATGAACGCCGGAATATCCGCATAGGGCATGGCCTTGAAGTGCTCGACCTTGTCGGTCTGGCGCGGCAACCCCTTGCGGACTGAGCGCAGCGCGGCCTCTTCTTCCCGCCACCCCTTGATGTGCGCGAAGTCGAGCACCGCACCGATGCGCTGCAAGATCTTGCGAGCCGTGTCAGGGATTTCGAGCCAGATGGGCGTGAGCACCTCAACGACGTGGGTGCTGTCCACCTGATCGACGGGCTTCCTGCCGATCAGCGGGAAGACATGGTTTTCCATGCTGGAAATCCAGTTGCGGTAGTTCTGGTTCTTCCAGCCGTCCTTCAACGCCTCGTAGCATTCGCGCGCTGCGGTTTCGAAGCTCGGGACAACCTTGCGCGACTTCCGTCGCTCGGCAACCGGATCGATCCCAGCGCGAACCTGGCGGCGCAATGCGGCTGCGGCGTCCCGCGCCTCGGTCAGCGTCACGTCGAGCGCCGATCCCAATCCGTAGTCGCGTCGCCTGCCGTTGTGCTGCATCCGCAAGACCCAGCTGCGCGAGCCACTTTCCTTCACGAAAAGACACAAGCCACGGCCATCAACGTAGCGACCGGGCTTGGCGTTCTTCACCTTCAATGCTGTCAGTGCCATAGGTTATACACACCATAAAATTGTTCCAACTTTCGACCCCACATGGTGATCGAAATGCAGGCAAACGGGGGCGATCAACCGTGAACACGGTAGAAGATAAATCCCTGATTTTACAGTGTAGTTAGGGACGTCCCGGCACTGCCTGCGACAGAAGTTTTAGCAATGTCGGGTGCGCCAACTTTTCAGATTCTCACGGCTGCGGGCGTGAGCTCCGTTGGTTGAGAGGCGCTGTCTTCCCCGCCGAAATATATTTTCGACGCCGAAGTTGGGCTGTCCCGGCTCCACGAGGAAGCAGAGACCTACGCAGCTCAACATCGGCGCACGGACGCCCCCCACTAATATTTGTAGGACTGTCCCCCCGTCGATCGTGATGACGGCGCCGTTGATGAACCCGCTTTCCCCCGACAGCAGGAAAGCAACCAGCGCGGCGACCTCCTCCGGTTTGCCGAAGCGCTTCATTGGGTTCGGTTGGACGAATTCCTTGCCGACCTCTTCCCAATTGTCGCCGCCCATCTGCCTGAGCGATCCTTCAACCATCGGAGTCATGATCGCGCCTGGTGCGATGGCGTTGATCTGTATGCCGTGCTGTCCGTATTCGATCGCGCTGTTGCGCGTGAGGCCAACGACGCCGTGCTTACTCGCGGCGTAGCCTGACTGATTACCGACCCCTCGGATCCCGCCGACCGAAGCGGTGTTGACGATCGCGCCGCTCCCCTGCGTCCGCATGACCTTCAGCACCTCCGACATGCCGTAGAAAACGCCGTTGAGATTTATCCCGACGACCTTGTCGAACTCATCGTTGCCGAAATCTTCGGTCAGGTTTTGCTTACCCTCGATCCCTGCGTTGTTGAAAAACCCGTCGATCCGACCGAACCGGGCGATGGTTTGCTGCACGTAATCACGCACCTGGTCGGGATCGGAAACATCGGCTGCGACGGTCAGGACGTCCGTTCCGTCCGGCAAGTCCGCGGCCGCCTGCTTGAGTTTTTCGTCGTCCAGATCGACCAGGACAAGCTTGGCGCCCTCGTCCGCAAGACGTTGGGCGGATGCGAGGCCAAGCCCCGAAGCTCCGCCGGTGACGATGACGACTTTGTCGGTGAAGCGTTTCATGAGCTTCTCTCCTAGAATTTTGTCATGTGTTGGTCTGTTCCGCCGGAACACTCGGGGGGAGGATGGCCGCCCCCTCGCCCTCGGTGCAAGACAGCGATTGGGCATCCAGTCCGAAGCAGGTCATCGAAATCGACCCCATGGAGTAACCCCGAACCAAGGGCTCAAGCGGTTGACCGCGCGTGGTTGCCATTCCTGCCAGATAGAGCAGCGGGACAAAGTGATCGGGGGTCGGAGCCGACGCTGCGTAGTCGGGATGTTCCAGCAGCCTCAGTACCTCAGAGGGATCGCCGGCCATTTGTTCGACCGCCGCGTTGTCGAAACGCTCGGCCCAATCGAAGGCGGCGTCGGGTTCGCTCCAACGAACGGCCCTCAAATTGTGCACGACGTTGCCGCTCGCGAGAACCATCACGCCGCGGTCCTGCAAGGCGCTTAGCCGCGCCCCCATCGCGACGTGATAGCTGAGGGGCTTCAGGGCGTTGATGGAAAGCTGCAGGACGGGAATATCGGCATCGGGATAAAGGTGCGCGAGCACGGACCATGTCCCGTGATCGAGGCCCCATTGATCGCGGTCGAGGCCGACCCATTCGGGCTTCACCAGTTCCACGATCTCCCGAGCCAGGTCGGGGTCGCCCGGGGCTGGGTAATCGAACTCGAACAACTCCTTGGGAAAGCCGTAGAAGTCATGGATAGTCCGAGGCCGGGGCATCGCGGTCACGGCCGTGGCACCGAAGTACCAGTGCGCCGAGACCACGAGGATTGCCCGGGGACGGGGAAGCCGTTTCCCGAATGTCTGCCACGAACCGGTGTAGCCGTTTTTCTCCAGAGTATTCATCGGGCTCCCATGGCCGATGAACAGCGCGGGCATCCGGGTCATGGGGCTACTCCTTGAATTTTGCAGCGACCGCCGGTCAGCGACTTAACCTGAGGTCCGGGCGATCCATTGGGCGAAAGCGTCGATGAAGCTCTGGAAGAACTTTTCCGTCCCTTCGTTCTTCAACCGACCGGCTTCGTCGAACAGGTCGAACCCGTTTCCGACATAGGCTTCGGGCTGCTGAAGCACGGGCATGTCGAGGAAGACCAGCGACTGGCGCAGGTGATGGTTGGCGCCGAAACCGCCGATCCCGCCCGGCGATACGGACATCACGGCCGCGGGCTTTTTGGACCAAGCGCTTTGGCCGTAGGGGCGCGAGCCGACGTCGATCGCATTCTTGAGCGCCGCGGGCACCGAGCGGTTGTATTCGGGGGTAACGAACAGGACCGCGTCGGCCGCCGAGAGTTGATCGCGAAACCGGGTCCACGGCTGCGGGGGGCCCGCCGCCTCCACGTCTTCGTCGTACAGCGCGAGGTCGCCGATCTCGAGGAAATCGAACTCCAGATGGTCCGGCGCGAGGCGGATGAGCTCTTCCGCCGCTTTCCGGTTGATCGACTCCTTGCGCAGGCTGCCGACCACGACAGCGACCTTGAATGATTTCGGCATGTACGGTCCTTTCAAAGAAATGAGTGCATGGGTGTCAGGCCGCGTCGACCATGACGATTTCGCTGTCGTCGATGGCGGTCACGGTGAAGCGGTTGAGCCCCGTGATGGCGACGCCATCGCGGGCCCGGGCCACTTCCCCGTCGATCCGGATCGCGCCGGTTGCCGGGACGAGATAGAGATGCCGATCGGGCGAGGTTTCGTAGGTGACGCTCTCGCCGGAACGCAGGGTCGCGCCCAGGACGCGGGCGTGGGCGCGGATCGGCAGCGCGTCGGTGTCTTCCGGGAATCCCGAAGCGAGCGTCACGAAGCGGCCCGCCCGCTCGTCCTTCGGAAACGGCCGAGCGCCCCATCCCGGAGCGACACCGCGTTGGTCGGGAATAATCCAGATCTGGAACAGGCGAGTGGTGCCGTCTTCCAGATTGAACTCGGAATGGGTCACGCCCGTTCCGGCCGACATCACCTGAACGTCGCCGGCCTCCGTGCGACCTTCGTTGCCCATGCTGTCGCGATGCGTGATCGCGCCTTCGCGAACATAGGTGATGATCTCCATGTCGCTGTGCGGGTGAGCAGGGAAGCCGGATTTGGACGCAATCGCATCGTCGTTCCAGACGCGCAGACTGCCCCAATTGGTGCGCGCAGGATCGTGATAGCCCGCGAAGGAGAAATGGTGGCGCGCGTCGAGCCAGCCGTGATGGGCGGCGCCGAGCGTCTCGAATTTTCTGACCTCGATCATAACAACCTCAGTGAGTCCAACGTCTCGAACTTCAATATGGTGATTGCGCGCGGCCGGAAAACTCGGATAAAGTCGATGCTGTTGTTCGATGGACTTGAACAGTGGATGTTGGTCAACCGACGCTCGACCAGTTGCGAATATTTCTGGCCGTGCACGACGAAGGCAGCTTCAACGCGGCGGCTCGCAAACTCGGTCGTGCGGTGTCGGTCATCAGCTATGGCATTGCCGCGCTCGAAACGCAGTTGGACGTTGTCCTGTTCGATCGGCAGGGGTCGCGGCGGCCACAACTGACCCCGAGCGGCCGTTCGCTGCTGGCCGGGGCACGGGCCGTCATCAATGAAGCAGAGAGCCTGGTCGCACGGGCGCGCAGCATCCATGCCGGGGTCGAAACAGAGGTATCGATCGCGCTCGATGTCATGGTGCCGCTCGACCCGGTATCTGCCATCCTGCGCGAATTTCAGCAGCTCTTCCCGCTGACCGACCTGCATCTCCACGTTGAGTCTCTGGGCGCCGTTGCCGCACATGTTGTCGAAGGAAGCGCCGACCTGGCCATCGCCGGCCCGGTAATCCTCGATCGTCCCGAGCTGGAACGCAGGGAAATCGGCCGGATCGAACTCGTGCCGGTCGCGTCGCCGGATCACCCGCTGGCGAAAGCGACGGTCATCCCGTCCGGCCAGGCGCACAATTATCTGCAACTGGTGCTGACCGATCGCTCCTCCTTCACCGAGGGTCAGGAATTCTCTGTCCTCAGCCAGCGCACGTGGCGTCTTGCCGACCTGGCGGCCAAGCGACAGTTGCTCATCGGTGGGAGCGGATGGGGAAACATGCCGCGGCACTTGATCGAAGACGATTTGGCCAACGGCCGATTAAAGATTCTCAACCTGTCCGAAGGGTCGAGCGTCGATTATCGATTGCACGCTCTCTGGCGCAAGACGCACCTACCTGGCCCGGCCACCTCGTGGCTCCTGAACGCCTTCGAAAACGCAATGGGGGTGGCCGAATGAAACGCTGGCTGATCTGGTCCGGGGCGGCAGTCGCAAGCCTCGTCGCAGCCGTGGTGGTCGTTCGTTTGCTGAACCCCCTTCCATCGCTCGCGGGGCGTGCGGCGACCTTTGCCGTTTCGGCCGACCAGGACGGCGTCTTGGGGAGCGCGATCAAGCAAAGCATCGCCGAGCACCCAGATCAGTCCGGATTGCGGCTCCTGGCCGACGGACGGGAAGCCTTTGCCACGCGCATGCTGCTCGCCCGCACCGCGGAGCGGAGCATCGATGCGCAATATTATATCTGGCACGACGACCTGACCGGCGGGCTGCTGTTCGACGAATTGCTGAGAGCCGCGGAGCGCGGGGTACGCGTGCGCTTGCTGCTGGACGACAACAACACGGCCGGGCTCGACCCGCTGTTGGCGAGGCTGAACGCGCATCCGAATATTGAGCTGCGACTGTTCAATCCGTTTACCGTGCGGTCGCCGCGGCTGCTTGGGTGGGCGTCCGACTTCGGTCGCCTCAACCGACGCATGCACAACAAGTCCTTCACCATCGACAATCAGGTCACGGTGATCGGTGGCCGTAACATCGGCGACGAATATTTCGGGGCTGGCGGGGGAGCGTTGTTCGTCGATCTCGACACGCTGGCTGTCGGCCCGGTGGTGCAGGCAACGTCCGGTAATTTCGATGCTTACTGGAACAGCGCCTCCTCTTACCCGGCCGAGCGGATCCTCGCCGCGGACGCCGTGCGAACACCGCTCAGACGGGCGGACCGGACCACGCCGGTCGCGCAGGCCTATCTGGAGGCGTTGCGTGAGTCCGCGCTCGTAGATCAGCTTTCCGGCGGGAGACCCGCACTGACATGGGCGCCCGTCACGCTGGTCAGCGACGACCCCAGCAAGGCACTCGGCCGCGCCGAACGCAGCGACCTCCTCATCACGCAGCTCGAGCAAATACTTGGGGTCACTCGTGAGCGACTGGGGCTCGTGTCCGGCTATTTCGTACCGACGCAGCCGTTGATCGAACGGTTGGCCACGGTGGCAGGCCGAGGCGTAGCGGTGCAAATCGTCACCAATGCCTATGAGTCCACGGACGTGCCGGTTGTCCATTCCGGCTATGCCGGCGACCGGACGGCATTACTTCGCGCAGGGGTTCGTCTTTGGGAACTCAAGAGGGAGGCTGGCGGCGCCGCGGCCAAGCGCAGCTGGCGCTCGGGCGGCAGCGGGAGCGGATCTGACAGCAGCGGGGCAGGTTCCACGAGCGGCGTGCCGCAGGGAGGCGGCCAGGCACTTCACGCAAAGACCTTTACCGTCGACGGGCGGCGTTTGTTCGTCGGCTCCTTCAATCTGGACCCCCGCTCCGCCCAGCTGAACACCGAATTGGGCTTCGTGATCGACAGTCCCGAACTGACCGGTTTCGTCGAACAACGCCTCCGCGCCGCCCTACCGGGCGCGGCCTATCTGGTTCGCCTCGACGACAATGGCGAGCTCGAGTGGGTGGAGCAGCGAGGTGAGCGCACGATCGTGCATCGCACCGAGCCGGGCACGACGGTCTGGAGCCGGCTAATGGTCTCAGCCCTGTCCCGGCTTCCGGTCGAATGGCTGCTGTAGGATCGTTGCAGGTGCACCGGCTTACTTGTCGTCGTTTCGGCTTCGAAGATTACGATGACGTGCCGGCTCTGAATTGCTTGGTCTGGTCGGCCGTTGACATCGGCGGAGGGATCGACAAAAAGCGCGGACGCTTTGGGGAGTTATCTTAGTGGACAAGATTCTTTTGTCGGCTTTGGTCGTGCCGGGCATGGTGGTTTCTGCGCCCGTTGCGGCGGCATCTCCGGCCGACGGTCCTGTTCGCGCATCTCAAGCCGTCCCGGCCCGCGCCGTGCTGCTGACGCGGGCGTCCACGCGTCCGGCCGCAAAGAATAATCTGATGGCTGCGGGCGCGCCGATGTATCTAGGGCTTCTGGCAGGGCTCGTTGCTGCAGCTACCGCGGTAGCGGTCGCCGCAAGCGGGGGCGCGAAGAGCAACGGATAAGCCCTCCCTCCGCCATCTCGGCGCGGAGGCCTGATAGTCCACTTCCTGCCTCGGGCAGTTCGAGACATTGCGTGTCGATGATGATCGCGCGGTCGCGTGCCTGCTGGTCCGCCCGCCTCGTTTCCGTGAGATGGCCATTGCTGTTAGCGCGATCTCGGGTGGAGGCTGGTCTTCAAGGACTCCTGGCCTTGTCGTTCCTCGTCGGAGCAGGGGGCACCCCTTCCCCGGTTCGTGAAACGATCACGATCGTCGGCGCGCTCATTCTCGCGGCCGTCTTCGTCCGTAGGGCCGCTATGGAGCGGATCGACCGCGCATCGCTAATGTTTATCGCGTTGTTGCCACTGCTGGCTTTGGTGCAATTGATCCCGTTGCCCAGCACCGTGTGGACCGCCCTGCCCCTGCGCGAAGCGATGTCGGCGGGTCTCGGTGTCAGTGGGGCAGTCGACCAATGGGCGCCGCTTTCGCTCGATCCGTTGTCGACCTGGTGGTCGCTGTTGAGCTTTGTTCCGCCAATGGTCGCTTTCTTGATGGCGGCATCCCTTGACGCCCCAGGGCGTGAGCGGACGCTGTTGGTCGTCATCGCGCTCGGAGCCGCGAGCGCGATATTGGCAGGTTTCCAGCAGCTTCTGGGCGAAGCGCTCTTCCTTCACCCGCGCAGCATCGCCGCTGGAGCCAGCGGTTTCTTCGCCAATCAGAACAGCCAGGCGACGTTCCTGGCCATCTGCGTTTTCGGGCTCGCGGCAATGACGGCCCGCTCGGGCAAGGTCGGCACGACACCGACGATCTGGGCGAGTCTCGTCGCCGGGCTCCTCGCCGTCGGCACCTTGCTCAGTGGGTCGCGCATGGGTTTTGCGCTGTTCATCGTCGCCGCTTTGGCCGCGACGTGCCTGCTCGCGATGAGGCGCCACGCGAATATTGAGCGCCGCCGTTCGCTTGCCGGACGGATTGGGACCGCGGCGGCGCTGGCGATGTTGACCATCGCGCTCGTCTTTAGCGACTCGTTCGATCATCTGCTTGGGCGGTTTGCGGAGACTGAAAACGGTCGCCTGACAACGATCTGGCCGGATGCTTTGCTGTTGGCGAAAGAGGCCTGGCCGGCTGGCACAGGCATCGGGACCTTCGTCCACGTTTTCGGCTTGGTGGAGCGGTTGGATGTGGTCGATGCGGCATTCGCCAATCGGGCGCATTCTGACTGGCTCGAATTCGTGATCGAGACCGGCACCGCCGGGGTGGTGGTGGCGCTCGCGATGACCGCGATCCTTTTTCATCGCATTTGGCGCGACCGATCCAAAACATGGGACGCGCCGCGGCTGTGGGCGCTCGCAGCCCTGGGGCTCATTGCGCTGCACTCACTCGTGGATTACCCGCTCCGGGCGATTGCCCTGTCCGTTGTCGCGGCGTTGGCGGCATCGTTTCTTCTGCTCCCCCCTGATGAGAGAGAGGCAAGTCATGCGTGACAACGCGGTTGCGGTGCTGGCCTGCGCGCTCGCGCTTTGTGGTTGCGCGACACGGTCCCCAACGCAGGTCGCGGTCGGCGAAGCCGCCTACGAAACGCTCAACGCCAACGCTGCGCCGGTGGATACGATGTATCGCATCGGTCCGTTCGACAAGCTGACCATCTCAGTCTTCGGTGAACCGGGCCTGTCGTTCACGGACATACCTGTCGATGCTCAGGGACAGTTCGAATATCCTCTCATCGGTACCGTTTCCGCGCAGGGCAGGACCGCGCCGGAACTGCGCGACGAAATCAAACGCCGCCTCGATGCGAGATACTACAACGACAGCAACGTCACCGTCTTCATCTCCTCCTCCGCGCGCCAATTCGTAACCGTGGAGGGTAGTGTCACCGAACCCGGGCGGTACGAATTGCCCAACGGCACGGGTAGTCTGATCGAAGTTATGGCGCTCGCAAAGAGCCCGACGCGGACCGCCGCGCTGGACGAGGTCATCGTATTTCGGGAGGTCAATGGGCAGCGCACAGGCGCGCGGTTCGACCTCGGCGCCATTCGGCGCGGTGCCGCACCCAATCCACAGATCCGCAGCGGCGATGTTGTCGTCGTCGGCTTCTCGCAGCTCAAAGGTGGCTTCCGCGATTTCCTGCAAGCCGTGCCGATCCTGAACATATTCCGGCCGTTCTGACCGGCATGACGGCGGAGGGAGCGTTCGCGCGTCTGAAGGCCGACGTCGCCGCTATCGCACGGCGGTCGGGGCACCGGGGCGGGGTTCGCTATGTCGCGCGCTATCTGTTGTTGCAGCCCGCATTTCACTACGTGCTTTGGTGGCGCGCCCAAGAAGCGGCGGCAACCATCCCCATCGTCGGTGGTGTTGTGCGTCGGCTGATCTGGTTCATCCAGTCACTGATGTTCTCAAGTGAAATTTCGCCGCGCGCTCAAATCGGTGGCGGGCTATATCTGCCGCACCCCTACGCCATCGTGGTCGGCGACGGCGCGATCGTGGGCAGCAACGTCGCGATTTACCAGGGCGTCACCATCGGCCAGCGCGGCGACATAGCACCGGCAATGGCGAGGATCGGAGACGACGTTTACATCGGAGCGGGAGCGGTGATCTTGGGAGGGGTCACTATCGGCAACGGCGCGATCATTGGCGCGAATGCGGTCGTGCTCCAGGACATTCCCGCAGGAGCGCGAGCGGTCGGCAATCCGGCGCGGATACTCAGCCCCGACAGGGCCGTCGAACCTGCCGGTTAATTCAGGCTCGCGGAAAAACGCGTTCCTTCGGGCCGATTGAGGGCATTTGGGTTCCGGGCTCCCGGGTGCCTTTGAACACTTCCCAGATTTGCTGCGCGCGCCGCTCAGGCTGTCGGCCAGGGATCGCGGCAACAACATTGGACCGCAGTCGCGAGATCTCGTCCGGGTTGCCGAGCAGACGATCGAGTTCGGCGCGCCAGCGATCCACATCCCCCGGCGCTACGAGCAGCCCGTCAACGCCCTCCTCGATCAGCTCGGGTATGCCGCCGGTGCGGCTGGCGAGCACAGGCAAGCCGATCGCGTGAGCCTGTAACACGACACCCGGAGAGTTCTCCCGCCACGTCGATGGCACGAGCAGCAAGTCGGCCTGGTTCATCGCCTCGCTGACCTCGGCCACGCTGACGTGGCCGCCGAAATTCACCCAGTGGAGGTTTTGCGCCATCTCATGCAGCATCGCTTCGTCCGGGCCCGAACCGAGCACCGTCAGGGTGAACCGGTGCCGTTCGGTGAGCGGCCGCAGCGCCTCGATCGCGACATCGACGCCTTTGGATGACGCCAGCCGGCCGACGAACAGAAGCCGCGTCACATCAGACGGCACGCGCGGCTGCGCCGGCTCTGGGTAGTGGTTGGCGTTGGGGATCGCGTAGCCCGGCAGTTCGGTAATCGGCGTGAATTCTCCCAGCGTCTCGAGATTGGCGCGCGAAGGGGAAATCAGGCTGAGCCTGTCGACAGTCGCCAACTGCCGCCGCTTCACGATCGTCGAGGCACGGCATGGCGCGCAGTGCCCGGTGCATTCTCGACCGTTGCGGAAACGAAATTGATTGATGCACGCCAGTCCGAGGTCATGTTGGGTATAGACTACCGGCAGGCCCGCGCGACCGAATTCGGCAATCATGTTGTGACCCAGCCCCTGCACAACGTTCGCGCTGACGATGTCCGGGACAAAATCAGCGATCACGCGCCTGGCGAGCCGTCGGTTGAAGGGTGCGAAGTGGTCGAGGAAATGCCAGCGCGCCTTTCTCGCAGCGGACTTCGGCGAACGATCGAACATGCTGAAGGGACGCGGCATGTGCGTACGAAAGACGGTCAACCCGTCTTCGATCACTCCCCAAACCTCATCGTCAAGGGTCGGGGCGGTCGTCAGAACGCCGACGGTGTGTCCCTGGCTGCGCAGCCACTGACCGAACCGGCGGGCGCTCATTTCTGCGCCGCCAACCTCGAACGGATGAAACAGGGCAGCGAGGATCAGCACGCGGGCGGACAATTGAAAACTCCGTGAGGTCAGCAGGATGGCCATTGTGACTGCCATCGAAAAAAACGCAATGACGGCGAGCGAGAGCTTGCTATCGCGCCGCGGCAATGAACGAAGCGCGCCCCCTCCCCACGGTGTCAACGACCGCCGCGAAGTCAGACATCGCGCTGAACTGCCGCTTCACTGGTCAGCCCATGACCGGGGTCCAGCGCGCCTCCTACGAGCTGGGTCGCAGACTGCTGCGCGTGCGGGATGACGTAAGCGCGATCGCCCCGGCGCTGCCCTTACCCGACTACGCGCATTTGCCCGTGACGGTGCGCGGCACGATCGGCCGATTTGGCGGACATTATTGGGAACAGACCGAATTGCGGCGCGTGGCGGCTGAACATCGCGTGCTGCTCAACCTCGGCGGCACGGGGCCGGTTGGTCCACGCAATCAGGTCGTGATGATCCACGATGTCAATTATCTCCTCGGGCCAAACGGTTATACGCGCGCGTTTCGGAACGGTTACGCCGTCCTTCAACGGACGCTCGCACGCACGACCGCGGTGTGCACAGTTTCGGAATGGTCGGCGCAAACGATCGGGAAGGCCTTTGGCGTCGACCCGGCCCGGTTCACGGTCATCCCCAACGCTGCGGACCATTTTCGCGACATCTCGCCCGACCGCGAAGCTCCATCCCGCTACGGCATCGGCAGGCGTCCCTATGTCTTCTGCGTCGGCAGTGCCAATCCCAACAAGAATTTCGCCAGCGTCATCGCCGCATTCGAAGGGATGGACGATCCCGAGTTCGACCTGGTCATAGCCGGGGGCACCGATCCACGTATCTTCCCCGCCCAGCGAGCTGCAGCCCATCATCCGGCGATCCATCGCTTGCCGCGTATCTCCGATCCGGAACTGCGTGCTATCCTGGAGGGCGCGGCGCTCTTCGTGCTGCCATCCTTTCTTGAGGGGTTCGGCATTCCCGCCATCGAAGCGATGGCGGCTGGTGTTCCGGTCGCAGCCGCCCGCGCCGCCGCTCTTCCCGAAGTGTGCGGCGATGCCGCGCTTTACTTCGATCCGCATGATCCGGGCGAACTGGCGGGAGTGATGCGGACGATGATGAGCGATCCATCGCTTGCGGCCGACCTGACGGCGAAGGGACGTGCGCGCGAGAGCCTCTATTCCTGGGACAGATCGGTCGCGCGACTGTCGAACCTGCTCGACGCGGCGCTCAGCACGTCCCGGTAGACGCCGAACATGGCGTCGACCATGGCGTCCTGCGAATAGTCTCTCTCAAACCGAGCTCGCGCGCGGCGACCCAGTGCGGCCAACGCGGGGCGGTCGTAGCCGTCGAGCACTCGCGTAAGCGCGCCGGGCTGCGCAAAGTCTGCAAGCAGACCGTCGATGCCATGATCGATCATGTGAGGGAACGGGCCGATGCTGTTGGCGATCACCGGCTTGCTCGCACGCATCGCCTCCAGCGCGATGATCGGGAGACCTTCCCACCGCGATGGCATGATCAACGCATCGCAAGCGGCGAGCTCCTCGGCAACCTGCTCTCGCCCGAGCCAGCCAAGCATCTCCACCTGTGGCGGCGCGGAGGCGGGGTTGTCCCCATCGACCGACGCGGGGATGCCAGCGACGCGCAAGCGCCACGGCGGCGACGCACGTTCCCGCAATTCGGGAAGTATCAGATCGAAGCCCTTCTCCCTCGCCAACCTTCCGGCGAAGAGCAGGCGGATCAACCCGCCACGAGTTTCTGCCCACTCCTCTGAGAACACGGGAGTGAGAGGCAGGCCAGTTGCTACCACCGACATATGCGCCGCGGGAAATCCCATTTCCTGCAGAAAATTCGTTTCGTGCGGCGAGATGTTGACGATGCGGTCGCACCTGGTCGCGAGCGCGCGTTCGATCGCAATGGCAAAGCGCGCACGGACGCCGCTTGCACGATCGGGGTCGATCGACCAACCGTGCGCGGTATAGATGATCGCCGGCCGTGGGCCGCGGCGGCTAATCACCCCGGGAAGGCGTCCGACCGCTCCGGCAAAGCTGCTGTGAAGGTGCACCACGTCCGGCGCGAAATTTTTCACCTGGTCGCGGACAGCACGGCGCAACGTCAGCAGACCTCGCCATCCGCGACGCTTCTGACAATAACCTGTCGTTCGGTAGGCTTCGCGCTTGCCCAGAGCGTTCAACTGCGCAGCAGGGGCCAGAACCATGACCTGGTCCTGCCCCGACCGCCTCGCCTGCGCCGCCGCGAGGTCGTCGATGTACGAACCGACCCCCCCGGGCAGGACTTCAGACACGTGCAGAATTTTCATGCCAGGCCTTCGCGGACCGGATGAGGTTTGAGACAACCCACTCCGTCGGGCGACTGCGCCTACGGAGGAAAGCGTTTTCCTTCAAGGCGTCAGCGTGCCTAATCGTCCCGCTCCTTCCTGTACGATGGAGTTTTCCGATGGATCGATTCGAGGATCACTGCGACAGCGCAGTGCTGCCTTCACGCGCGCCGTTCGCGGTCGTGCCTAACGATACGCAGCCTTTGCCCGTCGTGCCCAAGGGCATCTATGTCGGCACCGGGGGAAGCGTGACGCTGCGCGGGGTCGGCGGCGCCGCTGATGTCGTCTATCGCAACCTTCCCGACGCCAGCTACATCGCGGTTCGCGCATCGCATGTCCGCGCAAGCGGCACCACCGCCAGCGACATGATCGCGGAGGCCTGAGCCCATGCACATGTCTGGAAGCATCGGGGGTGTGCGTCCCGCGACACTCGCCGCGATGGGTGTCCCCCTGCCCTCGCAGTCCTCCACCGCACCCGTTCCACCAGCCTTCGCCGCAGCGTGGGGGGTGCCAGAGTATCTGCCGCAGGCCCTATTGACCGTCCCGCCTGCGGGGATGCCGACCGCTGAAATCGACAAGAGCGCGGCGCAGGTGTTCGACCTGTTTTCCACCGCGCGGTCGGCTCCCGCCAACACCTATTTCGTTGCGCCCTCCGGCAACGACAGCACCGGCACCGGAGCCTTTGCGACGCCGTGGCGCAGCATCGGCAAGGCGGTCGCCGCGGCCAATGCCTCCGGCCAGCCCGCGCAGATCAAGGTTGCGGCAGGCAGCTATCCGCGCGCGAGCAACTTCACCAACGGCAACACTGTCCACCCCACCGTCGATATCGCCTTCATCGCCTACGGCGGGCGCGTCGTGGTCGGCACCTTCGACGATTTCGCCGCGCCCGCCGCCGACGCGACGCAGGCCGGCACCTACAGCTGGCCGATATCGAACGTCGATCGTGTGATCGATCTCGCGCGCATCGACGAGGACGGTTTTTTCCCCGACCTGGTGCGGGTCGCGAACCCCGCCTTGTGCAACCGCATTCCGGGGAGCTGGCACCACACTGGAACGACGCTCTACATCAATCGCGGGGACGGTGCCCCGGTCACCAACGCCAACACCCGCGTGTTCCGCTACTCCTCCGCCAACCTCCTCATCACCTCCCCGGTCAGCGTGTATCTCGGCGGGCAGGATGGTACGTCGGGGTTCGACCTCCAGGGCTCCAGTAGCTGGGGCGCCGTGCTGCATTACCAGCCCAGCGCGCTCCCGAGCAGCGGCAGGCGCGCGCTGGTCGCGGAGCATTGCACCTTTCGCTACGGCGGCGGCGCGATGTCGGGGGTGCATGTCGGCAACGGGGTAAACGTCGCGAACCTCCACGGCTTGGCGCTGTTCGTCGCCTGCGACGCAAGCAACAACGGTGCGGACGGGTTCGGCTGCACGCGCGACTTGGCGGGTGCGAAGTCACACCTGATGACCGTCAACTGCCGTGCATTGAAGCTGGGCGCGGCGACTGGCGCTACGCCGGTGGGGCTCAGCTGCAACGGCTTCACCCTCCACAGCGACGTCATCGGGGTGGACCTCGCGGGCGATTATAGCCGGGCGGCGGGGGGCACGGTGCGCAACGTCGGCAGCTCGCTGATGTGGGGTGCTGGCAGCCGCTACGGGCTCGACATCGGCGATGCGCTCAACGGCGGGGCGACGGTGCCGAGCGCGGTGCAGATCAACCAGACGGCGAAGGCGTGGTTGGACCGATGCACGATCGACATGCCACCAGGCGGGACCGCGCTCTACGCCGATCCGGGGGCGGCGATCCGCCTGCGCGGGATGCCGCCGCTGCGCACGCGTTCAAATCGCGATGGGGCGGTGGGGGAATGGTAGGCGGTTAGCTTTCAAACTGCCGCGCCTGCTCGCTTCGTTTCGGCGAGCACGGCGCGGCGGCGCAGGGCGAGGAACAGCGCCGAGGCGATGGCCATGGCGAGTGCCGCCGCGCCCACGCCACCCACCCGCGCGCCCGCCCAGCACGCTGCCAGCGTCATCACCGCATAGCCGATATTGAGCATCGCATAGTCGCGAACCCGCCCCGCACTGTTCAGCGCGAGCGAATAGAAGTCCGCCACCAACCGGACGATCGCGGCGACGAATACGGGCAGAGCCACCCAGGGGCTCCAAGGAACTTTGAGCGCCGGGACGAAGCGAGCGCCAAGCCAGATCACTGCCAATACGGCCAACGCGAGCGCTACCGAGGCGCCCGCCGCGGGTGCCGCGATGCGCGCGACCTCCCGCGCCCAATCGCGCGCATCGACGCGGTGAGCAAGGACAAGGCGGGGCAGCGCTGGCGTCAGGACGCTCGTCTGGATCAGCGTCTGCACGGCGTTCGCGAACGTCCAGTAATACACGTAAAGTCCGAGTGCGCTGGCGCTCACCATCCCCGAGAGGATAAAACGATCGCCAAAGGTGATCGCGACCAGCGCCATGTCGCTCGGCCAGATCGCCATCGCCGCCGGCAGCGTCCGGCGCACCCAGCCTTCGTGCCCCGGTGCGAATAGGGCACGCCACAATTGCTCGCGCCGCAACCACAAGGTGACGAACGCGAGGTTCGCGAATCCGCCACCCAGCCACCCAACGAGCACCACCTCCAGCGTGCGCCATTCCGGTTGCAGCAATCCGGCAATCATCACGATCGGGACCCACCCGGCCGTACGGATCGCCACGGAAACATTCGCGGCCACGTTCGCACGCAAGCTCGTCAGTGCGAGGTAGAGGTCGAGCCCCAGCGTCTCGCACCAGACGATGCTGACCACGAGCAGCGCGAGCGCATCGATCCGCCCGCCCACTGTCAACCACGCGGCGGCAGCCAGGGCTGTGGCCGCCCCTAACACCGCGACATGCGCACCGAGCCCATGCCGCAGCAGCACGATGCGCTCGGCCCGATCTTCACCGACCAATTCTCGAAACAGATGAAAGTTAAGCCCGAAGCCGATCACGGGCGGCAGGATAAGGGCCGCGCCGCTGACGAGGCCGAAGCGTCCCACGTCGACCAGGCCCATCACAGCCGTGATGTACACAGTGAGCGCAAATCGTGCGCCGAGCGTGACGATGCGCAGCATGGCGATGATGCCGGATATCTTGGCCGCGGACTTCACTTAGCTGCCTTCTCGCCTGTTCAGGAGGGCGAGCGACCAAAAACTGCCTGCAACCCGTTGACCCGCCTAGCGCCTTCGTCTCTTGCCGACAATCGCAGCCGTTGCCCCGATAAGCAGAAAGAAAATGTTCGTGATCGCCGCTCGCCTACCATTCACCGGTGCGGTATCTGAGATCGATCGCGCGAACCCTGTATCCGCGACGGTCTCGCAACTCCTGCCGATCTTGCTGGCGTCGATCGCACTGATCATCGGCTCGACGATGATCCCGAGCCCGATCTGGGCTGTTCTCGCGGCCGGTGTCTTCGTACTCATGACGTTGGTCATCAACCGTGTGGCACCTGCCGCATTGGTAATCCTGGCCCCTATTCTGGCAATCCGGTTCACAGAGTTCATTTCCGGCGTCGCCATTGAAAGCGGCGCTTACATGACCGAGACATTCCAGTCGGGTGCTCCGACGGGCGCATTCTCCCGCCTGCTGTTGGTGCATGGGTTTTTCTTTGCGGTTGCGACGACAATTATTCAAGCAGCGTGGCCGCGTCTTTCCGGGCAATTCTTGCTGCCTGACCAATGGTGGAATCGCCGAGTTCAACCGGTTGCGCTCTTGTTGGCGGCAATATTAGCTTTGGCAGCTCTATACGTCGCCTATCTGGGGATGACGTCTGGGCTTCCACTGCTGACGGGCGAAGATCGTTTCTCCTTTCAAAGGCGGCTGGATTCAAACGTTTTGCAATTCGTCCTCGGAAACCGGTCGGTCTTTGCCGTCATGATAGGCGCGATCTTTCTGGATCGTCGCTTGAAATTTGTTGGCTATGCTTGCTGCGCAACATTGCTTTCAATCTCTTTGCTTCTTGGCGAGAAGTTCACTTCTCTTGTGGAGCTGAGTCTACTTTTCGCTATTCCGGCCGGTCTTTCCCACATCGCGCGGGGCGGGGTCATCCCACTAGGCTCAATCGTGAAGGTCGGCGTGGGGCTCACGATACTGACAATACCCGCAATCCTACTCGCATATGGAGGCATGAACGACCTGCCAGGCGCTGTCGCCAGGCTTGGGGAACGCGTGTCTCAGCAGGGCCAGCTATGGTTCCTGACCGATCGCAATCATTTTCAATTGGTCGCTTGGAACAGCTCCAAGCTCGGGCAGGATTTTCAGACCTGGTTTGACGTGCAGAGCCAGGATTCGAGAGTGTTTCGGCAGGCATTCGGGCGATACTGGATAATGGCCGAATACGTGCCGGCGGCGCAGCTCGGGTTCATCATGGACACCGGCGGCGGTTACGTGTTCTCTCAGATGCCATATGCTCTGCGAACGATGGGTTTCGTCGGGCTGATGGCGCTCACCGCAATCATCGCGGCCTATCACGCAGGTCTTTTCCTTTTGATCGCCTACGCGCTGCCGCGGATGAATTTATTCGCGCTGATCGCATTGGGAAGGGTTTTGATTGGCCTGACGGCGTTTTACTACACCGGATACTTTTTCTCGGTGTTCGGTATCAAAACGCTGCTAGCGATCGCAGCGGCTTTGTTTTTCCTATGGCTGGGTCGATATCGGATCGCCTGGCGCTGATCATCCACCTACTCCTCCGAGCCGGACGTCCTCGATCGAGCGGCCGCCGCTGTCGCCTGACAGGGCCAGAACGTTGATCGCGACTCCGCAAGCACCCGCGAGTCGCAGCGTTCGCGCGTAGCGATCGCCCATGGCCACGACCGGGCCCGACTCCAGCGTTGCGGGCGCGGAGGGGCATTCGGCGGTCAACGTCAGCGCCGGCTCGCCTGCCCGCCGCTCGGTCGAGCGCCAGCTGAGCAAGTGCGTGCCCGCGCCGAGCATCGTTCGTTGGACCGCGACGGGTTCCGCGACGAGCCCGCCACCGCTCACCAACAGCCGCCCTCCAGCGGAGATCGCCGTGACGCTCGAGCCCGCCCGCACGTTCCACGCAAACGGGCCGAAATAGGTGCCGCTGTAGGCCGCAAGCCCGCCAAACCGGCCATCCCACAAGCCGTGCGTCGCAAGATCGCCTGGCCCCGCGAGCGCGGTCCAGGCGGCCCACGCCGTCTGCGGATCCTCCTCGAACAACTCGCCCGCAAAGCGGCGCACCTCGGCCAGGTCGGGACGCCAGCCTGCACCACGCGCTTCAGCCAAGAGCGCGAGCCGCTCGGCGAGTGCGCGTCCTCGCAGCGACCGCACCCCGGCAAGCGCCGCCGCAGACCAGCGTTCGTTCCGCGCGAGCGCCCCAGCGAGCGCGGTACGCATGGCGGGCACCTCCGCTAACTTTGCGAGCGCGCTTTGCGCGACAGGCGCTTCGGGCACCGTGCGCAGCAGCGCCTCGGCCCGCAGCATGGCCACATCCGCCTCGCCCCCGCGCACTGCCGCTTCGACTGCGAGCGCCTGCGCCACTGGATCGCGCCACCCGGTCCCCAGCGCTGCGACCAGCGCGCGCGACGCCTCTTCCGTGCGCCCCTCACCCGCCAGCGCGAGCGCGAGGATCGACAGGTGACCGCGGCGCAAGGGTGCGTAGCGCACCGCCACCTCCGCAGGCTCCACCGCCGGGCGCCCGGCGGCGACCGCCCCGCCCGCGATCTGCAACCGCATCGATTGCGCGAAAGGGCCCTGCGAGACGAGCGATACGCCTGCGCGGTCGCTGCCCGATACAATCGCCAGCCCGGCGATCACGGCGCAGGCGACCCAAAGCCCCCACCGCCCCGCGCTCGACCTGATCAAGCCTTCGCCTCATACGCGTAATATTCTTGATCGGCGTACGCATAGTCGTCCTGCGCCAGCCCTGCCTTTGTGAAATCGTGGCGCGAGTAAATCGCGCCGACGATCCGGGCGCCCCCATCCTCGAGGCGGCGCATGGCGTGGCGGAGACGTCCGCGCGTTGCCGTCGCGGCATCGGCCAGCAGGACCGTCGAAACATCCCGCAAGCCCGAGAGAATCACCGCGTCTGCAAGCCCCAAAACGGGCGGGGAATCGAGCAAGATGGTGTCGAACCGCTCTCCCAACTGATCGAGCAGGTTGGCGAATTTGTGCGAAGCCAGAATGTCGGTCGGATTTGCGGGTGCTGCGCCCGACGTAATGACCGAGACGCCGGTATAACTCGTCGGCCGGAGCACGTCGCCGATCGACGCGCGCTCGCTCAGTAGTTCGACCAGCCCGACGTCGTTCCCGATCCCAAGATTGTGATGCACCGTGGGGCGGCGGAGGTCGGCATCGATGATCACCACCCGCCTGCCGAGGTCGCCGATGGCGCGCGCGATCCCCGCGGTCGTGGAGGATTTGCCTTCCTCCTTGCGGCTCGACGTGATCAGCAGGCGGGTTGGGAGCCCATCCGGCGTAGCGAACTGGAGCGCCGTCCTTAGCGAGTAAATGGCCTCGGACAACGGGGACTTGGGGTCGCTGAGCGCGGCCTCCGGCGTTTCGCCATTTGCGACTATTGGCGTCACGCCGAGCAACTTGAGCCCAAGGCGACGCTCTATGTCCTGCGGCCCGCGAAGACGATCGTCGATCTGTTCACGCAGGAAAATGTAGATCGCGGCCAACGCAGCCCCGGCCAACAGCGAGAGCGCCAGGTTGAGCAATGGCCGTGGCGAAGTCGGGCGCACCGGCGGTTCGGCGAGGTCGATCTGCTGCACATTGTTGGCGGTGATGTTTGCCTCGGCGCTCATCTCCCGAAAGCGTTGCAAGAGGCCGTCGTACAACTGCCGGCTGGTTTCCACCTCTCTCAGTAAAGTGTTGAGCTGGACCGACCGATCACGGTCGCGTTCGGAATTGGATACGAGGCTGCCGACCCGGCTGCGCAGAGTTTCCTCGCGCTGCAACGCGGCCTGATATTCATCCCTGATCGACCGACGAACGCCCGCGGTGAGCGTCTCGATCTGGCGATCATACTCGTTCAGCTGCCGCTGCAGCGGCACTACCTGCGGATGTTCGGGCTGTTTGCTGACCAGTTCCTGCCGCAACTGCGCGGCGAGTTTGGCGCGGTCGCCGTAGAGCGTCTGCAGCGCCTGATTTTGGATGACTTCCGGGATGGCCAGGTCCGGCGCGCTGCGAACTTGGGCCCATCGACTTTCCGCGGCGATGCGCGCGGTGCGCGCCGTGGCCAGCGCTTGGTTGTACTGAGAAAGGTCGACCGCGGTCAGCGTGCTTTCTGCCGTCCCCGGAGTGGTGGAGGGGACGCGCACGACGCCCGAGCTGCGCGCATAATCGTTCGCCGACCGCTCGGCCCGCTGGAGCCGCTGCCTCGCCTCTTCGAGCTGACCTGACAAAAAATCTCGCGCGTAGGTGGTCTTATCCAGCTTGCGTTCGATGTTGTAGCGCAAGAAGTTGGCGATGAAAGTGTTGACGAAGCGAGCGGAGAATTCCGGATCGGGGCTGCTGAACCCGACGGTCACCACCCGCGAGTCATTGCTCAGCGAAACGGACAGATTGTCGGCGATGGCGCGGATCGTCGCGTCCTCTCGCACCTTGTTCTCGCGGCTTTGTGGAGCTTCGCGCAGCTTGACCTTCATCAGCGTAAGGAAGCGGTCGTCGCTCATGAGGCCGAGCTCGGCCGCGGTGCGCTGTGCCATCCGCCGACTGCGCAGAACATCGACGGCCGTGTTCAGGAACCGCTCCGAATCCTGAAGACTTGGAGCTGGCGCCTCCTGCTGCGAGGCAAGGATGCGCTGCTCCTCCTGGTCGACCTGAAGCGTGCCATATGCGCTGTATCGGGGCGTGAGGAGAAACGTGATCAACAGCCCGACCGCCACCGTTCCACCGATGATCGCGACGATTGCGCGCTTGTACTGCCACAGCGTTTGAACCAGCCGACGCAGATCGAGCACAGGACGTGCGTCGAGCGGGTCGATCGGCACGTGCAAATCGTCGCTCCGAGCGATCGTCATCGGCCCGGGCGGCAGGGCAGTCATGATTGTCACGAATTTTCCTGGAAATCGCAGAAGAGCATTGGTCAAAAGGCCCGCGAGTGTATCAGAACACGCGCGGTTGCGATGATGATGCGCACGTCGCGCCAGATCGACCAACCCTCGATGTACTGGAGATCAGCCTCCAGCCGGTCGCTCAAGTGGCGCTCCTCCTCGGTGTTGCCGCGATAGCCCTGCACCTGCGCCAGACCGGAAAGGCCGGGACGCAAGCGATGGCGGTGCCAGTAGCGCGCATCGACCTCCCAATAGAGCTTGGTCCCAGCCCGAGCGAGGGGCGCGTGCGGGCGTGGTCCGACGAGGCTCATGTCGCCCCTCAGCACATTTAGCAGTTGTGGCAGTTCATCGATGGAGCTCGCGCGTATGATACGACCCACGCGCGTCACGCGCGGGTCGCCGCGCGACGTCAGCTCGAGCGCGCCATCGTCCCGTTGATCCACCGACATCGAGCGGAACTTGAGGATCGAAAACGGGGTATTATCCCGTCCGATGCGCTGCTGCCGAAAGAACAGCGGTCGGCCGTCCTCCATCAGGATCGCTCCCGCGACCAGGAGCAGCAACGGCGAGACGAGGATCAGACCGACAAACGACAGAACGATGTCGAACGAGCGCTTCAAGGCGCGCGACCGCATCGACAGCGGATAACCGGCAACCATCAGCGTCCGATCGCCGCGGTGTTCGCCGACCTCAAGTGCGCCGAGACGCGTCGCTCGCTCGTCGATCAGATCGACACGTACGTTGAACGCCGACAGCAGATTGCACCAGTCGTCCTCGCGCTCCGGTCGGCAGTGTACGATGACCCGATCCATCCCCCCGATCAGACGGCCGAGCGCCCCCAACATGTCCGGATCGCGACGAGCCCTCTCGATATCGAAGCCGCATAGTCTGACCGTATTCGACGGATTTCCTTGATAGTGACGACCGTCCTCGATCACCAAGGCGCGCTCCGCCCTGGAGCCTACACGAGACCTATTCCGCCAAACCATCAGCATCCGCGCGGCGGAAGCCACAACCATTGTGAGCAGGAAGGTGGCGCTGAGCGCCAATCGGGAGACGGCCAGACTGGACTTCAGCAAGAACAGCAGCAGCGCGGTCAGAACCGCGGTATAGCCGATGAGGAAGACCGTCTGCTGGATCGCCAGCCCTTAGCGGACCAACTGCTTTCCTGTGCCGTAATTGGTGAGAAAGCCGAGCAGCGGTGCCAACGCGGCCGATGTCAGCACGACCTGGATTGTCGGATGCCCCGCCTCCAAGCTCCGCAACGCGGAGGCGACAAAGCCGCAGACGACGATCGAGGCCGACAGGATGAGGAGGCTGATGACCCTCTGGTAGGCCCGCGCGCGCCGATCCAGACCGCGAAATGGACGCAGGTTCATCTCGTTCAACAAAGTCTGAACAGTATCGCTCACCTATGCAGCCTCGAACCTTTCAAGCCCGCGAGGCCTCGCCGCCCGACACGCGATAGCGCCGAGTGGTGTGGAAGGTGCGGATCAGTAACGGCTGCGAACAGCCAAGCTCCGAAAGAATCGCCCCCGCGAAACGGTTAGCAGCATAAGCGGGCCGCGACGGGACTGCTAGTCCGCCGGTGACTAAAATCGGTCAACAAAAGCGGGGACCGCACGTGATCCAACGGACTTCGTTGAGCGGGTCCCGGTTGATTGTTCCTGCGCTGGAGCGGCAGGCCACCGCAAGATTGGCTGACCGCGTCGACCGTAGCGTCATCGGCTAGCAAATCGTCCGGGCGGAGCCGCGCTGGCGTCACGTGAGGTCGTTCACGTGTCGCCCCGACGGTAGGCCAAACCCAGGTTGTTGGCCTGCCAAGCAGCCTCGGCTCGGCTGGAAATACCAAGCTTGCTGTAGATCGCCTTCACATAGCTGCCGATTGTCGCGGTGCTGAGGCCCAGCTCCCGCGCCACCTCGGCGTTGCGCAGACCTCGACCGAGCAGCCCGAGCACTTGCTGTTCGCGACTGGTCAGCAGGCCCGCAGGATTTTGCGCGGGGCCGGTGCGGCCAAAGTGCTCCATGATGCGGCGCGCGATGGAGGGTGAGAGTGCCGGAATGCCTTCGTCATGGCGCTTGAGCTGGCCGACCAGGCTTTCGGTCGTCTGATCCTTGAGCAGAAAGCCTTGCGCTCCGGCGAGCAGCGCGCTCACGACATGCGTATCGTCGCTCATCACCGTGGTGACGATGCACTCCGCTTCCGGCTGCTTGGCATGCAGTGCCCGAAGGACATCGATGCCGGAGCCGTCGGGCAAGCGCAGGTCGATCAGTGCCACATCGATCTTTTCCAATGACGCGATGCTCATTCCCTGTCGCACGGTGCCCGCTTCGAAGATGCGACCGATCGCGAATGCTTCACGCACCACCTCCTTGAGCCAGGCGCGCGTCTCCTCGACGTCTTCGAGAATGAAAACATTCTTCATTCCGCCGGTCCCAGTGGCATTTTGATGTCGACGATGGTGCCTTCGGGGCCGCTGACGATGGCAAGCGAGCCGCGCATCGCCGCCAGCCGCTCGCGACCGTTTGCGAGGCCCCGCCCCGGCGTGACGACATCGGGGTCGAAGCCTGATCCATCGTCTTCCACGCGGAGGCGAAGGCAGTTGTCAGGGCTGCTCGTAATGCTGACCTGGATCGTCTGCGGGCCGGCGTGCTTGAGCGCATTGCTGACCGTTTCGCGCAGGACCGAGCGGAGCGCGTTGAGCGTCGCGGTCGAAACCCGCGCGACGGGGGTGAGGTCGATATGCCAAACAAGGCGAACCCAAGCGAGCGCGGCCGCGTCGGCAATCTCCAGCCTCAGTTCCGCCAAGTGCGCTTCGAGCGTCATGTCGTGCTGGCGCCGGTTGCCGACGATGTCGCGCAATTCCCCGATCGCGTCGCGAATATAGGCATTTTTGCGCGCAGGCTCCTCGCAATGGAGCGCGCGCAGCAGCTGGATGCCGAGGTTGTCGTGCACGTCGAGCTCGATCCGGCCGCGCTCTTCGAGGACGCCGCGCTCGAATGCGTTGCGGCTATGGAAGGCGCTGCGAACTGCCACCACCATATCGTCCGTAGCCCGAACGTCGGCGGTACTGAACAGACGGCGTCCGCGTGCGGCATGGACCAGGATGAGAGGCGGCAGGGGGCCGACCGCCGGCACTTGCAGCGCCGCGCCTTGGTCGAGCAGGCGTGGCTGATCGACCGGGGCCCCGGTTTCGATGGCAGCTGGATGGAAGGCTTGTTCGAGCTGCTTCGCCCATGCTTTGCGCTGATCGCGAGGGTCAGGCATCAGGACAAGGTCCAGCAGCGACTGCATGTCGGCGGCGTCCTCTGTTCCGCGTCGGCCCAACAGCCGATCGTTGGCCCAATTCCGCAGCGGCAGATAGCCAAGCACAACCGCGAGCAGCGCCACGCTGAACGCGGCGCCGCGGTCCAAATTGACGAAGGCCACCAGTGCCGCGTCCATCGCCAGCAGCGTCACCGCTCCCAGCAAGTAAAACAGGATCCAGAACGACCATCGGTCTAGGTCGAACAGCCGGTAGCGGGCGATGGCGACGGCGGTTCCCGCGTGGATCAACGGAAAGAAGCCAAAGGCATAGCTTTGCGTGAGTATGACGGGCTGGCCAAACACGGGCGGCGCGACGATCAGAAAGATCGGGATGCCGGATCCCACGAGCACGGCCAGCCCGAACCAGCGCATGGCGGTGCGCGCGGTCGGGTCATGCCGGTTGATCGCATACTGCGCGACGGCCAACACAACGATCGCGACAAAGCTCAGCAGGATGAAGAAAAAGGCGCCGACTTGCGGGTTGGGCAGGATGCCGAGGACGTCGGCCCCGATCCAGCCGCACTGGACGGCGAAGACGGCCGCTATCCAGCGATCGCTTACGAGTCGGCGGGGATAGATCAGCAACAGCGAGACCATCGCCGCACCAAATATCCCGGCGCCAATGTGATTGCAGGCGGCAAGGAAACGGAACAGCCCGCCCGGCAGCGCCAACTCACGAGTGGTATAGATGGCGGAGGGATAGGCAGCGATCAGCACCGCCAAGCTGGCGATGGCAAACATCTGGGCCGCGCGGTCCGCCGGCCGCATCCGCCACACCCACGCCCCGACGATAAAGCAAACCAGGCCGACGGCAATTTGCAGCCAAAATTCGGGGCCGAGCCGCAGTAGCCCGCGGGGTGTGGCAGAAAGCGCGACGCCCCCGCCCCCATATTGTGCAATCAGCATGGGCGCGGCGAGTTTCGCGCGAATGCGGTCCTGCCGAGCGAGGAAACGGCTATACAGCGCGTAGTCCGTCAGGACGTCAGGCTCGACGGTCCGATCGAACGGAGTAACTTCCACGGGCGACGAGCGACCCTGGGATACCAAGGTGAACGACGGGGCGGAGGCCGCGTTCGGAAAACCGAAGAAGGGCTCGGCCGCGGCATAAGCGACCGCCATTGCCGTCAGTGCCAGCGCAGGCAGCAGCACGAGGAAGAGCGCCTGTAACGGCGATGACCGGCTCGCTGCGACGTCGATCGTCCGTCTCCCCTGCTGACTCCACTTCGGCGCCGGTCCACCACGTGTCTGCAACGGATGGCCCATCCGCGACCCGTCAAGCACCCCCCGGAATGGGGGATCGCGACTCCTCCTCCCCATCACCTACGCGAAGTGCCGATCTGCGTCGACGGATGCAGCGTTGGGGAGCGTATCGACATTGTATCCTTGCAGCAGACCACCACGGCAGGCGGAGCCGTCCGCAAAGCGGCGGCCTGCCTGCGGCTCGGGTCATCGACGCTCGCGCAGGCCTGCGTGGTCGCGGGAATCCTGCTGACGCCGATGCCGGGCCGCGCGCAGAGCTCGGTCAAGGGATCGTCCGAAGTTCCGAACAGCCCCAACGCGGTGCCAAAGGCAAACCAGGCGGTTCGCGGGTCGACACAGGCGGTCGATGTGTCGGGGAACGGCTTGTTCTGGGTGGTCAACGCCGGTGCGGTAGAGGGCCAGTCCACCTTCCCTCTCGCGACGTCGGCTTGGGTGATCGGCCCGAACGGCGGCATGATGCTGCCCATCCCGAGCGGGTTCGCGTCGGCTCAGACGGTCGGCATCTCGAACGACGGAACCGTGGTGGCGGGTATCGTGTCCGAAGACAGGTTCGGCGGCGAGTCGCGCGGCGTGGTATGGACCAACGGGGTCGCCACCTTGCTCCCGGGCAGCACCTTTGCCGGGATAACTGCGCTATCGGGCGACGGCAAAGTCGTCGCCGGCAGCGTCAACACGATCCAGCCGGCTTTATGGCGCAACGGCGGCGAGCCGGTGACGCTGCAGCCAGGGACCGCCAACGGGCGTTCCGGCAGCGCGCAGATATTCGGTCTAAACGTAGACGGCTCGGTCGCCACAGGCGCCATGGGCATGATCGATGGCAACGTCGCGGTTAATCGGGCCTTCCGATGGACCGAAGCCACGGGCTTCGTCGACCTGGGCAAGATCGCGCAGCACCAGGCGACTGGGGCGAGCAGCTTCGGCAATGACATCTCGGACGATGGCAATGTCATCGTCGGCTATTCGCAGCAGGGCGGCCTGCCGCTGGGGGCCAACGCGCTGCTCGGCAACAACACGCTGGCGGTGCAGTGGACGCCAACGACCGGGCTGACAGCATTGGCTTTCGCGCCCGACCAGCGCTCCTCCATCGCCAATGCGGTCAGCGCCGACGGCAAGGTGGCGGTGGGGCTCGTTTTTCTACCAGTCACCACGGGCGCCTATACGATCGACGTGAGTTTTGCCGCGCGGTGGGCTGGAGGTGGAGTCCAGACCGTTGCACAGTGGCTCGCCGCGGCAGGTGTCAACAATGGCACCAACAGCTACGATAACGCAGTCGCCACCAACGCCGATGGCACGGTGATCGTCGGTGACGGGACGATCAATGGCAAGGCGCAGGCGTACATCGCCAGGGTGAGCGCCGGAGCGCCAACGCCCACGCCGACGCCAACGCCGACGCCCACGCCGACTCCAGCGCCTACCCCTACCCCTACCCCGACACCGACGCCTACGCCGGCCCCGACCCCTCCACCCAGTGGCGGGATCGGTGTTATCGGCCTCGACGATTTGACGACGTCGGTGGGGCAGGCTGCGTCGACCTCGATGATCGAACGCGGACTTGGGTTGGCCATGTGGGGCGCGCACCACCGTGTCCTCACCGATTACACCCCCAAGGGCGGCGGTTGCGGCTGGCTGGTGCTCGACTACCAGCGCGTCGAGCGGACAAGTTCGGACGCCCTCATCGCCGAAGGGGGCGTGTGCGGAGATTTTGGGCCACTGCGCCTCGGCGCCGGGGTCGGTTACCAGCGCGCGGACAGCGAACTACTGCTCGGCGGCAGCGTCGATACCGACGGGTGGCACGGCGTCGCAGAGGCGGATCTGAGGCTGGGAGAGGGCGTGGTCCTGAGCACCACCGCGATCTATGGCCAGTGGGACGTGGACGTGCGACGCCGATATCTAAATGGGATCGCGACCGACACCAGCGTGGGCTCCACCGATGCGCGAGGTCTGGCTCTGCGCGCACGGCTCGACTGGCTCGACATCATCGGCAGCGAACGCCAACCTTGAGCTACACCTGGAGCCGAGCGGTGATGGATGGCTATACCGAAGTCGGTGGCGGTTTTCCGGTTAGTGTCAGGCGATCGGCCAATGTCGTTTCGGAAGGCCGCGTCGGTCTCACCGGCCGCGTCACGCTGAGCGAGCCCGCCACCTTGCGCCTGCGTGGGGAGTATATCCATCGCTTCGACAGGCTCGATGGCGGTGTAGGGTTTACGTTGAACGGACTTGGCTTCGGCGGCGTCGCCGGCTTGCGCGCCGTCGACCGCGACCATGCGCGCCTAGGCGCCGATCTGGACTACCGGATTGGCAGCGCGGGTGTGCTGTCGCTGTCGGCCAACCAGATGATTGGGAATAGCGAGGGGAACCCGGTGTCGGTTAGCGCAGGCTTGCACTTCAAATTCTAACCCGCGCCTCCGTTTTACACGGACGGGCTGGCGCGATAGCCACGCGGATACTCGCCTAGTTGCAAAGCGATCCGCCGCAACGGCATCTATGTTCAGCTTCACCAGCGATAGCCGCTGCACCGCCTGAGGGCGATCGGCGTGGCGACGTCAAAGCGGTGTAAGGCGTTGTAGTACGCCGCAAAAGACGGTGGTGCCCGACGACCGACGAAAATGGGCACTGTAATCGTTGGCAAATCTTTGCGGAGTTGCCTGCCTAGGTCAGCTTTGCGCCCCAATATTAGACGCTCTCCATCACCTCCGGCAATCTCGATGCACGACCCTCCGATTGACTGCGTTCCTCGGTGAATGGTGAGTGTGAGCGTCACGTCGACAGCGGCGTAATCGAGAGGAGGGGCAGGGGCTTGTCATAGTCTTGACCGACCTCATGTACTTGAAAACCAGCCCGATCGAGTTTGAGGCGATGCCCGTTTCTGGCGAAGCTCGCTGCCGCCTGTGCCATCCGGCTGCTGTCGCTGCGCTCCGTCGAGCCATTAGGCCAGTAGTTTCCTACCACGATGCCCGGCTGCACGACCACGGCTGGCGAGTCGAGATCAGCCAGCGCTTTCCAGATTGTCACACACTGGGAGTCGCTTGCAACGCCTTCATGGAATACGCGATGCAAGCCCAGCAGGTCGGTCGCAGCGTTCCTGTATGCCTGCTGCACCTGTGCGACACGGCCACTCTCCGCCATCCAGCGCACGTATTTCGCGAGCTGCTCGACAACCCTCGGCGCAGCATCCCCGCTCGCACGCAGCTCCGGATTGTTGGCACACTTGGCCTCCCAAAATGCGATTGAGGGCGCTTCGTTCTTCGCACATTGCGCGACCACGAGGTCCATTCGCGGTGCCACCCGCTCGCTATCAGGCAAGTCGCTTGCCGGAAGGCCCATTTCAAGGTCGATGACTCCCGGATTGGCGGCAATCAGGTCATCGACGAAGCGCTTCTCCGCTGGCGCGTGAGTCTCTGCAGTCTCAATCCAGCCCGCTATCAACCTGCCGGTTCCCGGGTCGGCGAGCGTTTCTGCGTCGTAATCCTGATAGCCCTGCACCGGAGGGGTGCCGTAGCCACCCGGCTCTTTCCGACGCCCAGAGGTGTAGGCCGCGTGAACCGAAAGTTTCGGGCCTTTTTTACCGATCGACAACTTGGCGACCGACTGCCCCTTCATATAGAAATTGAGACAACGGTTTCGCAGTCCGAGCCTCAGCACCGCCTCTCCGGCCGATGCCTCCCCTAGCAAGCTCCAACGGTCGAAAGGTGTGCGGATGGCGTTGCCAGGCTTATTGGCTTCCCATTCGGCAAGCGCGTTCACTGCGAACGAGCGGGCAAATGTCGGCATCGCGCCTCCCCCCAAAAAAGCATTATTCATTTTAGCAGGCGAGATACTTACACTCGTAGAAAATAAAGTGCCATTGTTGCCGACCGGCCACGCCTCGAACGAGCAGATAAGACACGGCATCTCCGCTTCGAGGTCGGCGACCGCCGAGGGGCGTCTGGCGGACCCGTCAGCCCCTCGGCGCCCGGCAGCGGCAGCGGCAGCGGATGCAGCAGCCGGTCGTAGCGCTGCGCGATCGTCGGCAGTCCCTCGATCTCAACGAGCTGGGATGCGATCGAGCGCCAGACGGTGACGTGAGCGCGTCCGTTGATGACGTCGACCCGGTCGATCAGCTGTGGGCGCTGTCGTGACTTCATCACGCCGCCTCCCTCCGCAAGTCGTGCTTGGCCTTGAAACGGTTCGTCGCCCACGGCTGGAACGTCTGCGCGACGAATTTGCTATGCGGCATCGCTGAGACCGTGACCTCCGCGACCGCAGCAGTCGCTGCGGTCGGTTGCCACGAGACCTCGCCCGTCATGGACAGGGTTTCCAGCGCGACGACGGTGGTGGTGAGGATATCCGCCAGCACCTGCTCGCGTACCCGTCCCCACTCGCCGTTCTCGACCAGGCGACCGATGCTGGTCGAAGGACTGGGCTTGCACGGGATTGACAGTGCCGCGGCGAGTTCGGGCAAATGCACTGTCCCGGCCTTCACCGAGAGCGCGTGGCACAGGTCGAGCTTACGGGGAGCGAACGGCACCAGGCCCCGCAGCTGCGGCGGCAGCAGCAGGCCGTGACGCATCGCTGCCCGACGCAGCACTGCCCAAGCGGGTCCTGATCAGCGGTTGTTACAGTGCCGATTTGATCGCCAGGGCCCAGGTCCAGTGCGTGATTTGGGCGACTGCGCATCTATTGGCCCTTCGGAATGCATAGGCGCTAGCCACCGGCTGCGCCTTTGGTTGTTGGCATTCTAGGTTTCGTGGACAAAGGTTGCATACCAGCCATCTGTTGGTAAGTGAGGGAAT